>ERZ773099.440-NODE-440-length-35869-cov-15.801614_pt1 | contig 35869 bp, 29 predicted proteins | sample MGYA00511120_ERZ773099 | MGnify/ENA primary metagenome ERZ773099 (study PRJEB29015, sample SAMEA2738012) | human oral metagenome | biome: human oral; feature: human-associated habitat; material: dental | place: China | collected 2104 ... | reverse complement strand
CAAGTACGCGAAGGTCACCCCGGTGCGCGACGAAACCGGCCTGATCGTCGACTACGTCACCGAGGGAGAGTTCCCGACCTACGGCAACGATGACGACCGCGCCGACGACATCGCCGCGACCATCGTTCACACGATCATGGACAAGATCCGTCAGATCCCCATGTACCGTGACGCGATCCCGACCCAGTCGGTGCTCACGATCACCTCCAATGTCGTCTACGGCAAGGCCACGGGCAACTTCCCCTCGGGTCACCGTGCGGGCACCCCCTTCGCCCCCGGTGCCAACCCGGAGAACGGCATGGACACGCACGGCATGGTCGCCTCCATGCTCTCGGTCGGCAAGCTCGACTACAACGATGCGCTCGACGGCATCTCACTGACGAATACGATCACGCCCTCCGGCCTTGGCCGTACCAAGGATGAGCAGATCGAGAATCTCGTCGGTATCCTCGACGCGGGCTTCGTGCCCGACGACAGCTGCGAGATGATCGTTCAGAAGTGACCATTCCTGTGGGAGGGCCACCCGTGCCCTCCCACAGGACCACCTCACCACCACCCCTGAGAAGGAGAAAAAAGAAATGACTGTCAAGACCTACGAAGAGCGCCTCGCCGATATGAAGGCCGCCCGCGAAGAGCGCGGCGAGAACGACGGCCTCTACCACGCCAATATCAATGTCCTTGACCGCGCCACCCTCGAAGACGCGATCGAGCACCCCGAGAAGTACCCGAACCTCACGGTCCGCGTCTCCGGCTACGCCGTTAACTTCGTCAAGCTCACCCGTGAGCAGCAGCTCGACGTCCTCAACCGCACCTTCCACTCCCAGGCCTGAGCCGGGAGCGGGGCGATGCTCAGATGACTGAGACCATCACCCCCGCGGTTACGGGCGGCCGGGACCAGGACTTCCTGGCCCCGGCCGCCCGCTTGCGCGGGGCGGGCATTGGCGGGCTCGAGGAGCTCACCGACCTTGAGCGCTCCGAGCGCTTAGCGCGCATGCGCGAGGGCTCCCTGGGGTCTATTCACTCCTGGGAACTCGTCACGGCCGTGGACGGGCCGGGCACGCGCATGACCATCTTCCTCAACGGCTGCCCGCTGCGCTGCCTGTACTGCCACAACCCCGACACTTTTCTCATGAGGGACGGGGAGCCGGTGACCGCCGAGGAGCTGCTGCGCCGCATGAGGCGCTACCGTCGAGTCTTCAAGGCCTCTAAGGGCGGGATCACGCTCTCGGGCGGGGAGGCACTCATGCAGCCCGCCTTCGTGGACCGCCTGCTGGCGGGCGCCAAGAAGATGGGCATTCACACCTGCCTGGACACCTCCGGCTACCTGGGGGCCAACGCCAGCGACGAGATGCTGGCCAATGTCGACCTAGTGCTCCTGGATGTGAAAAGCGGGGATGAGGAGACCTACAAGCGGGTCACCGGACGCTCCCTGGCCCCCACCATCGCCTTCGGCGACCGCCTGGCCGCCAAGGGCATTGAGATCTGGGCCCGTTTCGTCCTGGTCCCGGGCCTGACCGACGACCCCGCCAATGTGGAGAACGTCGCCAGGATCATTGAGCGCTGGGGCCCGGCGGTCAGCCGGGTCGAAGTACTGCCCTTCCACCAGATGGGCGCCGATAAGTGGGCGGCCCTGGGCTTGGACTACCAGCTGGCCGACGTGCGCCCCCCCGAGCCCGAGCTCGTCGAGTCCACCCGGGCCATCTTCCGATCCCACGGCTTCGAGGTGCACTAATCAGATCCGGTTCCACCGTCAACGCCCGGTTGGAACTCGAGATCGAGAAGGCGTGGTGATAGAGGCGCCCGGAGGACGACGCCGCCGCCCCGGGCGCGGTGCGCGCTCGATGGTGCCGGGCGGGTTGCTCAGGACAGGGCGGCGGCGAGGGCCGGGGCGACCTGCTCAATCTGCCAGGGCCGGGCCTCGAGCTCGACCAAGCGCGCGGCTATGGCGTCGGTGGAGGTTCTCGCCCGCCCACAGCGGGCCTGCTCCTCACCCAGCTCCCAGGCCAGGTGCCGCTGAGCGTCCGGGGCCAACAGGATCTCCTGGGGCAGCCGAAGCTCCTCAGCGCGCGTGCGCACCGCCGCGCGCACCGTCTCCAACGCGCTGGCGGCCTCTTCATGGTTGCGGTGCCAGGACCTGGGCTGGGGCAACTCCCCAGGGCCCAAGGGCGCGTGCATGGGCGGCAGCGCCTCCTCGGGGAGGGCCAGGGCCCGCTCCACAGCCTGCCACCACAGCTCATGGTGCTGGCGGGCCTGCCGGGAGGAGAACTCCCGCAGTGATGTCAGTTTGCGTCGCGACGTCGGCCGGGCCACTGCCGCAGCCACCATTGCCTGATGGGGAAGCACCTTCGAGGGGGTGCGGTCCAATTCGCGGGCAAGGTCCTCGCGGGCGGTCCACAGTTCACGCAGAATCGCCAGGGAGCGCTGGGATTGCACCACGCGCCCGGCCCGCGGGGTCCGGCGCCACGGGTCGGTTTTGACCGGGCGGGGGCCCCGGGTGCGCACGTACTCGAACTCCTGGGCGGCCCACTGGTCCTTGCCGGCATCCTCCAGTTCGGCGGCGAGGGCCGCGCGCAGCGGAATGAGGAGTTCGACGTCCAAGGCGGCGTAGACCAGCCATGACTCGGGCAGGGGGCGGGTGGACCAGTCCGCGGCCGCATGGTCCTTGGCCAGACGCAGCCCCAGGGTCTCCTCAATGACGGCGGCCAGGCCCACGTGCGTGCGCCCCAGGATCCGGGCAGCCAGTTCAGTGTCGAATAAGGAGCGGGGTCGCAGCCCCAGGGCCTCCAGGCAGGGCAGGTCCTGGTCCGCGGCGTGCAGGATCCATTCGGGCCCGTCCAGGGCCAGAGCCAGGGCCTTCAGGCTCCCAGCGCCCACCGGGTCCACGAGCACGGTGCCGGTGTTGGTGCGCCGTAGCTGGACGAGGTAGGCGTCCTGCCCGTAACGGAAACCCGACGCCCGCTCAGCGTCCACCGCCACCGGGCCCGTGCCCCGCCCCAAGGCCCGGGCGGCCCGCCGCAGGGCGGCCGGGCAGTCCGTTACCGGGGGCAGCCCGTCCTTGGGCCGGGGGTAGGGGCGCACCTCCTGCGCCGGAACCGGGGCGTCTGTCGTGCCAGGGGTCCGGGCCGGACGCGGCGCGGGTCTCACCGGGACGCCCCCATGAGGGCCAAGGGATAGACCAGTTCGGGCTCATGGCCGGCGGCAATGTGAATGAGCTCGTACCAGGCGGCCAGGTGAGGGCCCAGGTCCGGGGTGGTCGGACTCCAGGAGGCGCGGACCTCGGCATGGGCGCAGGAGTCGGTCAACTCCAGGCCCCCGAAGGTCTCGGACAGGACCCGGGTCACTGTCCCCACCAGCGCGGAGTAGCCGGCGCCGGCGTCGTCGAGGGCCTGAGTGAGCCACGACCAGGCTGCTGAGCCCAGGAAGGGATCAATGCCAACCTCGTCGTCAAGCCGGGTCCGGGCCATGACGACGAGGCGGAAATCTCCGTCCCAGGCGTCCTGGCCACGCGGGTCGTGGAGAAGCACGAAGCGCCCCGAGGCGATCGGGGTGCCGGACTCGGTTTCAAGGGTTTCAGCGGTCAGGGCGGCTGTGTATGGGGCGAGTTTGCGCGGGCCGGGAACCTCATCGAGGAGAAGCCCCCGAGGACGGGGCGCTGCCTTCATGCTCAGCAGCGCCGCCTCGAAACGCTCGGGGATTCCAAGGGATGGGAAGTCCTGGTGCGACACATATGTCGAGGAGTCGGTCACGCTATCAGGCTACCGGCGAGCCGGTGACCATGGGGCTGCCACGCCGAAAATATCTCAGCCAGGTCTCAGCCGGGTCGGGCTCAGGCGCCCCCGTGCTCGCGGGCCAGCACCACCACCGGGGCCTGAGCCATAACCGTCGCCAGTGCCTGAACGCCACCGGGCATGCTCCGTCCCGAGAGCACGTCTACCCACTGCCCCTGCGGCAGGACCACGCTCTCCTGGCGCCATCCCCCCAGGGACTCCAGCTGCCGGGTCAGGCGCTGAGCGATCACGACCACCTCGGGCTCGCCGTCCAGGAGCCTGGAGAAGGCGAAGGCCAGGGGAGTCGTCACCGGCACCGCCCGATAACCCGAGCGGGGGCCCACGAAGGCCTCCGGGCGCTGCGCGCGCAGACGCGCCAGACGAGAGGTCACAACGAGCTTGTCGTCGTCCAGGCATCGGGGGCGGCCGCCCGAGTCCAGGCGCGCCAGAGCGGGGCGCAAACCGCTGTCGGAGTGGTAGTCCACGGGGCGCCGGTTGTCGGGGTCCACCAGGGAGGTGCGTGTGACCTCGGTGCCCTGGTAGACGTCGGCCACACCGAGCCAGGTCATGGTCAGAGCCTTGTTGACCAGCACCGCGGCCCGCACCGCCGGCGCCGTCAGAGTCGCGAAGGAGTCCATTTCGGCGCGCACCCCCGGATCGGCCAGAAGGTGGGCGGCGTAGTCGCGCAGCGCCTGCTCCCCGGCGGCGTTCGGATCGGTCCAGGTGGTCCAGGTCTTCTGCTCACGGCAGGCCTTGACCAGGTAGTCGCCCAAGCGCTCGGCGTCCATGGGGTCGCCCGACTCGGGCGCCCAGGTGCCCCACAGGGTCTGCCACAGCAGGTTCTCGCTGCGCCCGTCCAGGCCCGGGGGTCGGCTCGCGGCCGTGGCGGTGCGCAAGCGGTGGACCAGGTCCCGCCACTGCTGCGCGTAGGAGGCCAGCACATCCAACCGTGCCCGCACATCCTCCCCGCGCTTGGTGTCGTGGGTGGTGGAGGCCACCATGGTGGCGGGCCACGTCCTCTGCATGCGCTCGGCCCAGGCGTGGGCCTGTTCGGGGCCGAAGGCGAAGACCTCCGGCGCGCCCCCGACCTCGGTCAGGGAGGTCAACTGGGTCCACCGGTAGAAGGTGGTGTCCTCCACGCCCTTGGCCGTCACCGCGCCGCAGACCTGCTGGAAACGAACCGCGATCTCCGCCAGCTCGGGACAGTCGTCAGGATCCAGGGAGCCGATCGGCCCGCCCAGAAGAACGGCCAGGACCAGGTCGAGGGTTTCACCCTGATCCGCCGTGAGGCGGCTGCGGGCTCGGGCGGCGTCGGCGTGGAGGACCGCCACGGTCTGCGCACTCGGCTCACGGCCCGGGACCGCGTAGGCCCGGTAGCGTTCGGCCGCCACCAGCATCTCAACCACGCAGGCGCGCAGGTCCCCCAGGGTGTGATCCCTGAAGCGCACGTCCTTAAGACTCACGGACTTGAGCAGGCGGGCCAGGCGGTCGACCTCGGAGGTGAAGGAGACGGCGATGATCTCGCGCTTCGCCTCCTCGACCACACGCGGGTAGTCCGCGCCCCCATCCCCGGTGAGCTCCTGCATGAGCGCTCCGAGCTGGGCGGCCCCCGCGGCGTCGACCTGAAGCTGATCAATGCGCCAGGCGGCGTCGTACCCGGTGGTGCCGGCCACCGGCCAGGAGGAGGGGAGCGCCTCATGGGGGGCGAGGATCTTCTCCGCGGCGACCCAAACCCCACCGCTGGCCTCCCAAAGCCGCTCCAGATAGCCGCCGGGGTCGGCCAGCCCGTCGGGATGATCCACTCGCAGCGCGTCAATGACGCCCTCGTTGAGCAGGTCGAGGATGAGGGCGTGGGAGGCGGCGAAGACCTCCGAGTCCTCGACCCGAATGGCGGCCAGGGTGTTGATGTCGAAGAAGCGGCGGTAGTTCGTCTCCTCTTTGCCGACCCGCCAGTAGGCCAGGCGGTAGTGCTGGCGGTCAAGGAGGTCGGGCAGGGGCAGCGTCTCGGTGCCCTCGGCGACGGGGAGCACCTGCTCGTAGTACCGCAGCACCCACTGCTCGCCGCACTCGGGCTCGGCGGGTACCACCATGGTCTCCAGGCTGAGCTCGCCGGCGTCCAGGACCGCTCCGATGCGCTGCCCCAGCACGGGCAGGAGGATCGGCTGGTCCGCGGGCGCGTCGAACCAGGGCGCGTAGGGGGAGTTCGCGCCCTCGCGCAGCACGGACCACAGGGGCCGATTGAGCCAGGCGGGCGTGGGCACCGCCATGTGGTTGGGCACAATGTCCAGGACCAGGCCCAGGCCCGCCGCGTGAGCCGCGGCGGCCAGGCGCTCCAGGCCCTCGCGCCCGCCCATGACCGCGCTGACGGAGTCGTGGTCGACGACGTCGTAGCCGTGAGTGGACCCGGGGGCGGCGGTCAGGATGGGGGAGAGGTAGAGGTCCGTGACGCCCAGGTCCACCAGGTAGGGCACCAGGGCCGCGGCGTCGTCGAAGGTGAGTCGCTCCCCGAGCTGGAGCCGGTAAGTGGTCACCGGTGTGCGGCGGCCGGCGGCAGGCATATGCACTGACTCGGGGGCGGGGCGCAGGGGCGCGGTCGTCTCAGTCATGGTCTTGGGCCTTCTCGCCGCGGTCGGGGCCGGTGGCCTTACTGATCGGGTCATTGAGTGAGTCATTGAGTGGGTCCGGGGCCGGGCGCGGATTGGCCTGCGGGGCGGCGCCCGGGCCGTCCTGGGCCTGCTCCGGCTGTTCATCCTGCTCCGGCTGCTCCGGCTGCTCATCCTGCTCCGCCCCGGTGCCCCGGGGCGGGGCGGCGTCCGGGGTTCGGGTGCGTGCCGAAGCGTTGTCCGGGGCCGGGGCCTGCGGTGCCGGGGGCGGCTCAGGAGTAGGGGCGCTCATGACATCGGTGACGCTCGCCGCCCGGGCCGGTGCGGGCGGCGGCGTGCTGGGCCGCCCCGGGTCGGTGTCCTGAGGGGCGGAGTCGTCCTGAGGGGCGGCGTCCTGAGGCTGCTCAGCCCGGTCCTTCCGGGCGGGCTGAGCCGCAGCGGCGCCCTCGACTGCCGCATCCGCCTGAGGGGGCGGGGTAGGAGCGGGTTCCGGGCTCGGCGCCGTCGCCGCAGCCGGGGAGGGGACGCTGGTAATCGCATTGCGCGGGTCGGCCACCAGGAAGAGCATGGAGCGGGCCTCGACCATGACCTCATGGTCGGCGCCGAGCTTGGGGTCGGAGTCCCCATCCACGGCGGGGGCCGTGTCCAGGGCCACTGACCAGGAGGTGCCGTGGACCGGTCCGGGCAGGGTGAAGGGGATGTCCGAGTCTGAGGCGTTAATGAGGACCAGGAAGGACTCGTCCACAATCCGCTCACCGCGCCGGCCGGGCTCCGCAATGGCCTCACCATTGAGGAAAACCATCATGGCCCGCGCGTACCAGGTCGACCAGTCCTCGTTGGTCATGCGCTCGCCGCTGGGGCGCAGCCAGGCGATCTCGCCCAACTCCGACTCGCCCCCGTGGGCGGCCAAACCTCCGAAGAAGCGGCGCCGGCGCAGCACCGGGTGGTCGCGCCGCAGCCACACCATGGCCCGGGTGAACTCCAGGATCTCCTTCTGGGACTCGCTCAGCTCCCAGTTGACCCAGGAGATCTCATTGTCCTGGCAGTAGACATTGTTGTTGCCGCCCTGTGTGCGGCCCATCTCATCGCCGTGGGAGATCATGGGCACGCCCTGACTGAACAGGATTGTGGCCAGGAAGTTGCGGATCTGACGGTTGCGCAGGCTCACCACTGCCGGGTCGCTGGTGGGGCCCTCGGCCCCGCAGTTCCAGGAGCGGTTGTTGGAGTCGCCGTCGGCGCCGTTCTCGCCGTTGGCCTCATTGTGCTTCTCGTTGTAGGAGACCAGGTCGGCCATGGTGAAGCCGTCGTGGGCGGTGACGAAGTTGACACTGGCCACCGGGGTGCGCCCGGTGTGCTGATAGAGGTCGGAGGAGCCGGTAATGCGGGAGGCGAACTCGCCCAGGGTCGAGGGCTCGCCGCGCCAGAAGTCCCGCACCGTGTCCCGGTACTTGCCGTTCCACTCGCTCCACAGGGGCGGGAAGCCGCCGACGTTGTAGCCGCCGTCGCCCACGTCCCAGGGCTCGGCGATGAGCTTGACCCGCGAAATGATCGGGTCCTGGTGGATGATGTCGAAGAACGCGGAAAGGCGGTCCACCTCATGGAACTGGCGGGCCAAGGTCGAGGCCAGGTCGAAGCGGAAGCCGTCCACGTGCATCTCGGTGACCCAGTAGCGCAGCGAGTCCATAATGAGCTGAAGCACCGCCGGGGAGCGCATGAGCAGGGAGTTGCCCGTGCCCGTGGTGTCGAAGTAGTGGGCCTGTGAGCCGTCGACGAGCCGGTAGTAGGCGGCATTGTCGATCCCGCGGAAGGACAGGGTGGGGCCCATGTGGTTGCCCTCGGCGGTGTGGTTGTAGACCACGTCCAAGATGACCTCCATGTCGGCCTCATGGAAGGCCTTGACCATGGCCTTGAACTCCTGGACCTGCTGGCCGCCGTCGCTGCCGTAGGCGGCGTAGGCGTTGTGCGGGGCGAAGAAGCCAATGGTGTTGTAGCCCCAGTAGTTCGACAGGCCCCGCTCCTGGAGGTGGGTGTCGTTGACGAACTGGTGGACGGGCATGAGCTCAATGGCGGTCACCCCGAGCTTCTTGAGGTGGTCGATGACCGCCGGCTGGGCCAGCCCGGCATAGGTGCCGCGCAGCTCCTCGGGCACCTCGGGGTGAAGTTTGGTCAGGCCCTTCACGTGGGCCTCGTAGATGATCATGTCGTGGTAGGGGTGCGCCGGCGGGTGGTCGTGGCCCCAGTCGAAGAAGGGTGAGATCACCACCGAGCGCATGGTGTGCTTCGCGGAATCCTGCTCATTGCGCTTCGAGGGGTCCAGGAAGTCGTAGGAGTACAGCGACGGGGAGGCGCTGACCTGCCCGGAGATCGCCTTGGCGTAGGGGTCCAGCAGGAGCTTGGAGGCGTCGCAGCGGTGCCCGCGCTCGGGCTCGTACGGGCCGTGGACGCGGTAGGCGTAGACCTGGCCGGGGCGGACCGTGGGAAGGTAGCCGTGCCAGACGTCGGCGTCGACCTCTGTGAGCGGGACGCGGGTCTCCGTGCCGTCGTCGTCGAAAAGGCACAGCTCCACCGCCGTGGCGACGGAGGAGTACAGGGCGAAGTTGGTGCCGGAGCCGTCGAAGGTGGCTCCCAGGGGCTGGGGCTGGCCCGGCCAGACGGTCACGGGGGCGCCGGAGGCTGAGTGCTGCATGGGGAAACAATGCCATGGATAGGGCGCTACGGGGCGGTGGACGTCGGACAGGACTCACCGTGCCCCGCACTCGCCCCGGCGGGTGCTGCCGCCCCAGTGAGACAGGTCATGCTCAGCATGGTTTTGCGCCCGTGCGGATGCTCTGCTAGTTTTCATCCCGCACCCATGAGGTGTGGTGCGCGGATGTGGCTCAGTTGGTAGAGCATCACCTTGCCAAGGTGAGGGTCGCGGGTTCGAGTCCCGTCATCCGCTCGGGCGATTGGCGCAGCGGGAGCGCGCTTCCCTGACACGGAAGAGGTCACTGGTTCGATCCCAGTATCGCCCACCGTAGGCAGGTCCCATCCTGACGCGGTAACCCGCAGAAATGCAAGCGTTACCAAGGATTGGGGCCGCTTTTGCATCTGGGGTAAGGTCGTGGCCTGCACAGCGCGGCTGCGCCCTTGAGCGGCCGGGAACGCTCCGTGCCCCCACACGCTTTTGGAGGATTTGAGTGGATCGCAGCATCCTTCCTGTCATCGTCGGCGGCGACACGAGCACCTACGCCCTCGGGCGGGCCATGAACGAGGCCTTCGACTGCGAGGTCATCTGCGTCAGCCCGGCCCCCATCACCGCCATTACCCGGTCGCGCTTCTTCCGCATCTGGCAGGTCCCCATGGACCAGGGCGACGAGGAACTGCTGGGCACGCTGGAGGAGATCTCCGCGGCGAACCCCGGCGCCCACCTGGTGCTCCTGGCCAACACCGACTGGTTCTCCCGGTTCACCGGCGAGTACCGCGATCGCCTCTCGCCCCACTTCATCATCCCCTTCCCCGAGCTGCCGGTGTGGGAGAAGGTCACCGACAAGGCGCACTTCTCCGAGCTGTGCCAGCGCGCCGGCGTGCTCACGCCCCGTGACGCCGTCGTCGACCTTCACGGTGCCGGCGCCCCCGCCTGGAGGGCGCCGGAGATCGACCTCACCTTCCCCGTGGTGGCCAAGCCCGCGGACGGTCTGGAGTACGACGCCGTCGACTTCCCCGAGAAGCGCAAGGTCTACTTCGCCAAGGACCCCGGCGAGCTGGCCCGTATCTGGGGGCCCCTGGCCGGCTCCGGCTTCCGCGGGCGCTTCCTGGTTCAGGAGATGATCCCCGGGGATGACACCTGTGGGATCTCCCTGACCTTCTACGCCGACTCCCACGGTGACGTCACCCTCAGTGGCGGGGCCCGGGTGCTGGTCGAAGACCACTTCCCCCGGCTCATTGGCAACCCGATCGCCATGATGACTCAGGACTACCCCGAGCTGGTCGAGGCCGGGGAGAGGCTCCTGAAGGAGGTGGGTTACACGGGTTTCGCGAACATGGACGTCAAGATCGACCCCAGGGACGGCCGCGCCTACTTCCTGGAGATCAACCCCCGGATTGGCCGCAACTGCTACTACATGGTGGTGGCCGGGGCGAACCCGATGGTCCCCATGGCCGCCGACCTCATTGACGGCGAGCGCCCCGCCCGGGTCGAGGGCAAGCGCACCGCCATCTACAGCCTCATCCCGAACTGGATCATTGGCCGCTACCTGCGTCAGCCGCGCCTGGGCGCGCAGGTGAAGTCCTTGCTGCGCAAGGGCGCCGTACAGGACCCAATGATCAACCCCGCTGAGCGCGATCTGCGCCGCGCCATCATTGTCAGGCTCCAGAAGCTCAACTACGTCCGCAAGCTCCGGCGCTACTATCCGCGCCCCGTCGGCCAGTACATCTGAGAAACATCTGAGAAAACGACCGCCTCGATAGGGAAACCATGCCCGTGGACTCAACCGCAGCCGCTATCCGACCGATTACGAACGACGCCTACACCGCCGTCCTCGGCACCCAGCCGTACCCCTTGGAGGAGACGGTGGCCTGGGACGCCTACGATGAGCTCCTGCCCGAGCGCGAGCTGTGGAAGGGGACCCGCTGGGCCTGGTACTCCGACCCTGAGCAGGACGCTCCGCGCGCGGTGCTGACGCTGCGCTGCTTCACGCTGCGCACCATGCACTTCCTGTGGTGCTGGAGCGGCCCGGTCTGGGTGGGGCCCGAGCCCACCCAGGACGAGGAGCAGCGCATGGTGCGCGAGCTCGCCGCGTTCGTCAAGCGCGAGGACGCCTCCATGTCCTTCATTCGGCTGGGCCTCTTGCACCCCAACCCCGAGGCGGTCATGCCCTGCCAGGACCTGTACTTCCACGACACCACCATTATGATCGACACCACCGGTGACGAAGCGGCCCTGCGCTCACGCATGAAGCCGCGCGGACGCCGCGACGTCAACAAGGGCCTGCGGGAGAGCCCCATCACCGTGGTCGACGAGACCGACATCACTCGCGAGGGCTTTGAGGAGCTCATGGGGGTGATCCGGGAGACCAGCGAAAGGCAGGGCTTCTCGGCGCTGCGCCCCGAGCAGTACTGGACCCTGTTCGACGTCATGCGCCAGCAGGGGATGGCGCGGCTCTTCGTGGGCCGCGAGGACGGCAAGGCGATCAACTGGGGCCTGTTCCTGGTCAACGGCACCTTCGCCGCCTACGAGGTCGCGGCCACCTCCGAGCGCGCTCGGCGCACGCACTCCGCCGACGTGCTGCTGTTCACCGGGCTTCTGGAGCTCCAGAAGAGTGGCGTCACCCTGGTGGACCTGGTGGCCATCGGCTCGGACTACAACCCGAAGCTCAACCCGCTCAACGAGTTCAAAACCAAGTGGACCAAACAGGTCACCCGCGTGGGGGCGCCCATGGAGATTATTCTCAACCCGACGCGCTACCGCGCCATGAACTGGCTGGCTCACAAGATGGGACGCTGAGCCCATGTCCAGAACCACCACACCCGCGCGCAGCGAGACCCTGCGCGCCGTCGATGCGCGCACCATGCGCACCGCCATTGGCTGCACGCCGGTGGGCATTGAGCAGACCGAGGCCTGGGAGGCCTTCGAGCGAACCCAGGGCCACCCCCTGTGGGGCCGCTACGTTATGGAGGACGGCGGCAAGCCCGTGGCCGCCATCGCCCTGTACTCCTACCGGGTCGCCGGACGCCGTTTCCTGTGGGCCAAGCACGGCCCCACCTGGCTCAAGGAGCAATCCCCTGAGCGCGAGGCCCACCTGCGCGCATTGCTGCGCGCCGAGGCGAGGCGCCGCGACCGCTCCATCGTCTTCATCCGCATGCACGCCCGCTACGGGGCCCCTGACCTGCGCGAACTGCTGAGCACCATTACCTACGACCGCACCTACGTCATCGACCTCACCCCGCGCAAGCCCGAGGCCATTGCCGCCGCCATGCCCAAGGACGGCCGTCGGGCCGTCAAGCGCGCCGAGCGCGTGGCCCGTGAGGCCGGTTGCACCATTAGCGAGGAGACCGGCCTGAGCCGCGCCGAGTTCGACGAGGTCTACGAGGTGCTGCGCGAGACCGCTAAGCGCGACGGCTTCCGCCCCCACCCCGCGGAGGTGTACTGGAATATGCTCACCGCCCTGGGCCCTGATAGGGCGCGCCTGTTCGTGCTGCGCCGCGAGGGGGTGCCCCACGCCTGGGACTTGGTGACTGTCACCGGCAAGGACGCGGTCGCCTACTACGGCGCCTCCTCCACCGCCTCACGCGGTTTCCGCGGGGCTGAGGCCCTGGATTGGTGGGCGGCCACCACCCTGGCGGCCGAAGGCTGCCGTGGCCTGGACCTCATGGGCGCCGGCTCCACCCGGGTGCCGTCCTTGTACTCGGTGGGCCAGTACAAGAAGCGCTACGCCAAACACGTCACCGAGGTTGACGGCGCCTGGGACGTGCCGGTGCGCACCGTGCTTTACGGCGCGCTGGTGACCGCCAAACGCGTCCGCAGCCGGGTGCGGGGGCTGCGGGCCCGGGCCTCGCGCAAGGACCGCGGCGGCTCCGAGTAGACTCCCGGGGGAAGGGCGCACCCGTACAGCGCCCGCAACCCCCGATGAAGGAGCCTGCCGTGTCCCCACAGACCATTGACGTGACGATTGACGCCCACGAGCGCACCGTGGAGGCGGGCACGACCGGCACCACCCTCTTCAAGGACGTCAAGGACGTCATCGCCATGCGCGTGGACGGCGAGCCCTGGGACCTGGGGCGCGCCGTCCACGCGGGGGCCATTGTTGAGCCGATCACCATTGATTCCCCCGATGGCCTGAACATTCTGCGCCACAGCACCACTCACGTCATGGCCCAGGCCGTTCAGGAGATCTTCCCCGAGGTCAACCTGGGTATCGGCCCCTTCATCACCGACGGCTTCTACTACGACTTCGGCAATATTGATGCCGTCACCCCCGAGCTGCTGCGTGAGATCGACAAGCGCATGCGGCGCATTATTAAGGAGGGGCAGCTCTTCGTGCGCCGCGACATTACTGAGGCCGAGGGCCGCGTCGAACTCGCCGACCAGCCCTACAAGCTCGAGCTCGTGGACACCAAGGGGGCGGGCGCCGAGGGCGCCTCGGTGGAGGTCGGCGCCGGGGGGCTGACGATGTACGACAATGTCCGCCGCGACGGCACCGTGGCCTGGACCGACCTGTGCCGGGGCCCGCACCTGCCCTCCACCCGGCACATCGGGCAGGGCTTCGCCCTGACCAAGTTCTCCTCCGCCTACTGGAAGGGCGACCAGTCCGGGGATTCTCTTCAGCGCATCTACGGCACCGCCTGGGCGAGCAAGAACGACCTCAAGGCCTACCAGGCCCGCATGGCCGAGGCGGCCAGGCGCGACCACCGCAGGCTGGGCGCCGAGCTCGACCTGTACTCCTTCCCCGAGGAGCTGGGCGCGGGCCTGCCGGTCTTCCACCCCAAGGGCGGCGTCCTCAAGCGCGTCATGGAGGACTACGTGCGCGCCGCCCACATTGAGTCCGGCTTCCAGTACGTCGGCACCCCCCATATCGCCAAGGAGGAGCTCTTCCACATCTCCGGGCACCTGCCCTACTACGCCGACGACATGTTCCCGCCCATGGACGACGACGGTCAGGCCTACTACCTCAAGGCCATGAACTGCCCCATGCACAACCTCATCTTCGCCAGCCGCGGGCGCTCCTACCGCGAGCTCCCCCTGCGCCTCTTCGAGTTCGGCACCGTCTACCGCAACGAGAAGTCCGGTGTGATCCAGGGGCTGACCCGGGTGCGCTCCATCACCCAGGACGACTCCCACACCTACTGCACGCCCGAGCAGGCGCCCGAGGAGGTGCGCCACCTGCTGCGCTTCGTGCTCACCCTCCTGGCCGACTTCGGCATGGACGACTTCTACCTGGAGGTCTCCACCCGCGACGAGGAGGGGGCCAAGAGCGAGAAGTTCATTGGCTCGGACCAGCAGTGGGCCGAGGCCACCGCCATCCTGGAGCGGATCGCCGCCGAGTGCGCCGCCGAGAGCGGGCTCAAGGTGACTGCCGACCCCGGCGGCGCCGCCTTCTACGGGCCCAAGATCTCCGTGCAGGCCAAGGACGCCATTGGCCGGACCTGGCAGATGTCCACCATCCAGTACGATTTCAACCAGCCCCACCGCTTCGGCCTGGAGTACACCGCCCCCGACGGCTCCCGTCAGGAGCCGGTCATGATTCACTCCGCCAAGTTCGGCGCCCTGGAGCGCTTCATCGGGGTGCTCGTCGAGCACTACGCGGGGGCCTTCCCCGCCTGGCTGGCCCCCGAGCAGGTGCGCATCGTCCCCGTGGCGCAGGCCTTCGCCGACTACGTTGACGGCGTCGCCGCGCAGTTGCGCGCCCGGGGCGTGCGCGTGGAGGTCGACCACTCCGACGACCGTTTCGGCAAGAAGATCCGCAACGCCGCCAAGGACAAGGTCCCCTTCACCCTCATTGCCGGCGGTGAGGACGAGCAGGCCGGCGCCATCTCCTTCCGCTTCCGCGACGGGGCCCAGACCAACGGGGTGCCCGTGGACGAGGCCGTGGCCCACATCACCGACGTCATTGCCAGGCGCGTCAACGACCCGGCCGGGGAGAGGCTGACCCGTGAGTGACGCACCCCCGCCCAGCAGCGCCGCCTTCGGGGCGGAAGACGATGACGCCGGCGGGGTGCGCGTGGAGGCCCCATTCCAGCACCCCGGGGCGCCCGAGCCCTTCCAGCGCCTGTGGACCCCCCACCGCATGGTCTACATTGGCGGGCAGGACAAGCCCACCGACGCCTCAGCCTCCCAGTGCCCCTTCTGCGCCGCCCCCGGGCGCAGCGACGAGGATGCCCTGATCGTCCACCGCGGGCGGCACGCCTATGTGCTCATGAACCTCTACCCCTACAACACCGGGCACCTGCTGGTGTGCCCCTACCGGCACGTTTCGGACTGGACCCGGGCCGGCCCCGCCGAGCGCTCCGAGATCGCCGAGCTCACCGCCCGCGCCATGGAGGTAGTGCGGGCGGTCGCCAGGCCGCACGGCTTCAACCTGGGAATGAACCAGGGGGAGGTCGCCGGGGCGGGGATCGCCGCCCACCTTCACCAGCACATTGTGCCCAGATGGCAGGGGGACGCGAATTTCATGCCCATTATTGGACGCACCAAGCCGGTGCCCCAGCTTCTGGGGGACCAGCGCGCCATGATCGCCCGGGCCTGGGCCCAGGACCAAGAAACGACCGCCGCCGCGGGGCAGTGACGCGATCAAGGCGCCAGCGCCCTCCGGCCAGCCCCGACCATCCCCGATCACTGAGGTACCCATGCTCGGACAGCACGGACGCGGCCTGACCAAGGCCCTGTTCACGCGCCCCGCCCTGGCTATGGCCAGAGCGGGCGTGACCCCCAATATGCTCACCGTTGCCGGGACCGCAGCCTCGGTGGGCGCGGCCGTGGCGCTCCTTCCCCAGGGGCACTTCGTGGCCGGACCCATCGTCCTGTTCTTCGTGCTCATCGCCGACTCGTTCGATGGGATCCTGGCGCGGGCCACCGGCAAGTCCTCCGCCTTCGGGGGCTTCCTGGACTCCACCATGGACCGTCTGGCCGACGGCGCCGTCCTGGGCTCCCTGACCGCCTGGGTCGGCCTGCACATGGCCCCGGGCGCCCTGCGCACCACCACCTTGGCCCTGTCCATTGCCTCGGTGGTCCTGGCCGCCACGGTGCCCTACGCGCGCGCCAGAGCCGAGTCCATTGGCGCCCGGGCCGCGGTGGGAATCGCCGAGCGCACCGATCGCCTGCTGGTGGCCATGGGCGCTACCCTCGCCGTGGGCCTGGGCGCCCCCCAGTGGGTGCTCACCGCGGGCCTGGGCTATGTGACACTCGCTTCTTTCATGACCGTTATCCAGAGGATTCTCACCGTCAAGAAGCAGCTGGACGCGGCCGGCGCCCCGGACGCGGTGGAGGACGGGGCGTGAGGGGGCTCCGCGTCGAGGACGCCTACCGTCTGGCTTGGCGCCACGCCCGGCACCTGCCCGCGCCCGTGGGCTACGCCCTGGCCCACGCCGGAGCCGACCTGGCCTGGGCGCTGCACCGCCTGCGCGGCGGCGGACGGGGCGTGGGCCAGCTCGAGCGCAACCTCGCCCGCGTCCTGCCCGCCGGTACCACGCCCGCAGCACTGCACCGCGCCTCCCGGAGGGCCATGCGCTCCTACATGCGCTACTTCTATGAGGCCTTCGCCCTGCCCGGCCTGAGCCGCGAACAAGTCGAGGCCCGCATGCGCACCGACCTGGCCGACACGCTGCGCCCCGACTTGCAGCGGGGCTCGGTGGTGCTGGCCCTGCCCCATATGGGCAACTGGGACCTGGCCGGGGCCTGGGCCAGCGCGCAGCTGGCCACCGTCCTGACCGTGGCCGAGCGCCTGGAGCCCGCGGACCTCTTCGAACAGTTCGTTGACTTCCGCCAGGGCCTGGGCATGGAGGTGATCGGCCAGGGCCGGGGGGAGAAGGTCTTCGAGCGCCTGGTCCAGCGCACCGGTGAGGGCCACTACCTGGTCGCCCTGCTCGCCGACCGCGACCTGTCCTCCTCCGGTATTCAAGCCGAGTTGGCCGGGCACACCGCCCGCGTCGCCGCCGGCCCCGCCGCCCTCGCCGAGCGCCTGGGCCTGCCCCTGTACACGGCCACCATCCACTATGAGCGCCTCACCGGGACCCGACGCACCCGGGCCGGGGGCCGCTGGGGCATTGTGCTGACCGTCCGCAAGGTGGAGGCGCCCGCCGAGCTCACCGGCCGCCGGGCCGTCACCGAGCTGACCCGGGCCTGGGTCGCCGAACTGTCCGAGCCCCTGGCCGCCCATGCGATTGACTGGCACATGCTCCAGCCCGTGTTCGACGACGACCTCGATCATGAGCGCCTGGCGCGCCGTCACGCCCGCGAGCAGGAGGAGACCCCATGAGGATTGGAATCGTCTGCCCCTACTCCTTCGACGCCCACGGGGGCGTCCAGGCCCATGTCATGGACCTGGCCGGCGAATTGCGCCGCCGGGGCCATGACGTGCGCGTCCTGGCCCCGGCCTCGGCCGACGCCGAGCTGCCCACGTGGGTGACCAGCGCCGGGGAGGCCGTCGCCATCCCCTACAACGGCTCCGTGGCCCGCATAAACTTCGGGGCGGCGGTGGCCCGGCGCGTGCGCCGCTGGCTGGAGGCCAACAACCTGGATCTGCTCCACATCCACGAGCCCATCGCCCCCAACATTGGCATCCTGGCCCTCCAGGCGGCCACGTGCCCGGTGGTGGCCACCTTCCACGCCGCCATGGACCGGTCCGTGGCCCGCGAGCTGCTCTCACCCATGACCGGCTCCTTCATGGAGAAGATCTCCGCCACGATCGCCGTCTCCGAGGAGGCGCGCCGCACCCTGATCCACTACCACGGCGGGGACGCCGTGGTCATCCCCAACGGGGTCAATGTCTCCCCCTTCGCCGCCGCCCCCAAGGATGATCCGCGCTTCGCCGGCACCGAGCAGCACCCCACCGTCTCCTTCCTGGGGCGCCTGGACGAGCCCCGCAAAGGACTGGCCGTCCTGGCCGCCGCCATCCCCGCCGTCCTGGCCGCCGTTCCCGGGGCGCGCTTCCTCATCGCCGGACGCGGGGAAGCCGGAGAGCACCGCACCAGGCTCGCCCAGTTCGGCGACTCCGTGGTCTTCCTGGGCGGGGTCAGTGACGCGGACAAGGCGGCCATGCTGGCCTCATCCACCTGCTACGTGGCCCCACAGACCGGCGGGGAGTCTTTCGGGATTGTCCTGGTGGAGGCCATGGCCGCAGGCACCCGGGTCATCGCCTCGGACCTGACCGCCTTCTCCGACGTCCTGGAGGCCGGCCGCCTAGGGGCCCTGTTCCGCAACGGCGACGAAGCAGATCTGGCGCGTGTCATTATTGAGACGCTTACCGATACCGCCGCCGCCCAGGAGCGCCGGGCGGCGGCGAGCGCCGCCGTGGGCCGCTACGACTGGACCAGGGTCACCGACGCCGTCCTGGACGTCTACGACATGGCCCTGTCCACCGCCCACACCCGCGTCACCACGGCGCCCGAAACCCAGACCATGGTGGGGCGCCTGCGCGAGGTCATGGAGGATTGAGTCATGCCCGCCCACCTGCTCCTGTCCTCGGTCGAGCACAACCTGACGAGCATCCTGCTGTGGATTCTCATTGCCGTCGTCGGCCTGTCCCTGGCCGCCATGGCCCTGTACACCCGGGCGGTCAGAGTGGACCGCCTGCACCGCCAGGTGCTCGGTTCCCGCGCGACCCTGGAGGCCCAGCTCGTCCATCGGGCCCAGGCCGCCGCCGAGCTGTCCGCCTGCACCGGCCTGGACCCGGCCCTGGCGGACCGGCTGGCAACGGCGGCCCACGAAGCACTGGATCATGAGGGCCCATTGGTCGACGACGGATTGGACCCCGATGCCCGCTCCGATGCGCCGGCGCCGGCACGCAGCCGCGCCCTGGTGGAGTCCGGCCTGTCCCGCGCCATCCGCACCGTGGTGCACACCGGCGCCCGTGAAGCCCTCAGCCGGGAACCCGACGGGGCCCAGGCCCTGGCCCGCCTGGACCGGGCCTGCTACCGGCTGACCCTGGCCCGCCGCTTCCACAACACCCACGTGGCCCAAGCACGCCGGTTGCGCTCCAATGCGGTGGTGCGTCTTTTCCACCTGGCCGGGCACGCGCCCATGCCCCGAACCTTCGACATTGACGACGACGCCGCCTCCGCACCGGCCCCCGCCAGCCCAGGGGCCGGCTCATGAGCGCAGGCCTGCACAATGGGGACCCCTGGGCCCCGCGCCCGGACTACCAGCGCACCAGCTGGCAGACTCACAACCCCCAGGGCGTCCCGGCGCCCAGCGACCCGGGGGCCGCCGGTCCGTTGGGTCCGGCGGGCAACCCGGCCGGGCCCCGGCGCGCAGTGGCCGCGAACGGCTCGGTGCCCGACTGGGCCCGCACCCACGCCCAGCGGCGGCGCCGGCGCGGGGACATTGCCCGCTTCGTCTTGGCCACACTGGGGGGCCTTGGCCTCATAGCGGTCATGGCCGCCGTCTATATCACCACCGACGGCTCCACCCCCCAGATACTGGTCGCCGCCGTCCTGGCCTTCCTGCCGCTGGGCCTGGTCCTGGTGGCCGTGCGCTGGATCGACCGCTGGGAGCCCGAGCCAATATCCGTCCAAGTCGCGGCCTTCCTCTGGGGGGCGGGAGTGGCCACCGTGGTGTCCATGATCGTTAACACCACCGCCTCACAGGTGGCGTTCGAGGCCACCGGCTCGGAGAACGACGCCGCCCTTTTCTCCGCGGTGGTCTCCGCCCCCATTATCGAGGAGACGACCAAGGGCCTGGGCGTCCTCATTATCTTCCTCATCTGGCGCCGCTCCTTCAATGGTGCGGTCGACGGCATTGTCTACGCCTCGGTCGTGGCCGCCGGTTTCGCCTTCGCCGAGAACATTCTGTACTTCGTGCAGTACGCCGACTCCCTGGCCGAGACCTTCTTCCTGCGGGGGATCGCCTCACCATTCGCCCACGTCACCTTCACCGCCAGCACGGGCCTGGCCATTGGGAGTTCGGCCCGACGCCGCTCACCCCTGGCCTGGCTGTGGCTCGCGCCACTGGGGCTGACCGGCGCGATCATTCTGCACGCCTTCTGGAATGGGGTCGTCGCCGCCATGCCGGAGTTCTACTTCGTGGTGGAAGTGCCCTTCTTCCTGGCATGCGTGGGCCTGGTGCTCTGGCTGCGGTGGAGCGAGCGCATGACCATGCGCACCCGCTTGAGCGAGTACGCCCGCGCCGGTTGGTTCGACCCCGCCGAGGTCACCATGCTCACCACGAACTCGGGGCGTGCGGCGGCTCGGCGCTGGGCCTGGTTGCGCGGCCCCAGGGCCGCGCAGGCCATGCACGAGTTTCAGCGCGCCGCCGCCGCATTGGCCCAGTTGCGCCAGCAGGCCGTCGACGGTCACGCCGACGCCGACTACGGGACCACCCAGGCGCAACTGCTGCGCACCGTGGCGGACTGCCGCGCCACCTTCCTGGGCACCCGGCGTTGAGCGCCGGTGGCGGTGAGACCGGCGACCGCGCCCAACAGCCCCGGTAGTAGCATGACCTGGGCCCCCGCCCATTACGCACCGCGGCAGGTGCCCGCGCCTGTCGCCCGGACCAAGGACAGCAGTGAGCACCACCGGCACCCACCCCCAGCCCAGCACCGGCACCACCACCGTCAAGCGCGGCATGGCCGACATGCTCAAAGGCGGCGTCATTATGGATGTCGTCACCCCCGAGCAGGCCAGGATCGCCCAGGACGCCGGGGCGGTGGCCGTCATGGCCCTGGAGCGGGTCCCCGCCGACATTCGCGCTCAGGGCGGTGTGGCCCGCATGAGCGACCCCGACCTCATTACCGGCATCATCGAGGCGGTCTCCATCCCGGTCATGGCCAAGGCCCGCATTGGCCACTTCGTCGAGGCCCAGGTCCTCCAGGCCCTGGGCGTGGACTACATTGACGAGTCCGAGGTCCTCACCCCCGCGGACTACGCCCACCACATTGACAAGCGGGCCTTCACCGTCCCCTTCGTCTGCGGCGCCACCAATCTGGGTGAGGCCCTGCGGCGCATTACCGAGGGCGCCGCCATGATCCGCTCCAAGGGCGAGGCCGGCACCGGCGATGTCTCCAATGCGGTGACCCACATGCGCACCATTCGCGACGAGATCCGCCGCCTGACCTCCCTGCCCGCCGACGAGCTGTACGTGGCCGCCAAGGAGCTGGGCGCCCCCTATGAGCTGGTGGCCGAGGTGGCCCGCACCGGAGCCCTGCCGGTGGTCCTGTTCACCGCAGGCGGCATTGCCACCCCCGCCGACGCCGCCATGATGATGCAGATGGGCGCCGAGGGCGTGTTCGTGGGTTCGGGCATCTTCAAGTCCGGCGACCCCGCCGCCCGCGCCGCCGCGATTGTGCGCGCCACCGCCCAGTTCGACGATCCCGCCGTCATTGCCGAGGTCTCCCGCGGCCTGGGCGAGGCCATGGTGGGCATGAACGTTGAGGAGATACCCGCTCCACACCGCCTGGCCGAGCGCGGCTGGTGAGGCTCACACCAGACGGCCGCCACCCGGTGCTGGTTCCGGAGGATTGGGACCGGCACGTGGACCCCCGCGAGTGGACGCTTGGACCCGACGGCCTGCCCTTCCGGCGGGCCGCCCGCGTCCTGGCGCTCACCGTCGACGGGATGGCCCTCCTTCTGACCGGCCACGATGTGGCCGACCCTTCTCACTGCTGGATCTTCACCCCTGGCGGCGGCATCCGGCCGGGGGAGACGGACCGTCAGGCCGCGGCTCGCGAGCTCGCCGAGGAGTCCGGCATTGAGGTGGATCCTGTGGCCCTGGAGGGGCCGGTGGCCCAGCGCGACGCCGTCTTCCGCTTCGCCACCGTGGCCTGCCGCCAAGACGAATCCTTCTTCCTCCTGCGCCTGCCCGGCCCCCTGACCCTGGAGCGGGCCGGCTGGACCGAGCTGGAGCGCGACGCCGTCGACTCCATATCGTGGTGGACGCCGGCGGAGCTCGACGCCGCCTGGAGTGCCGGCCGGGAGATCTATCCCAGCGCCATGCCCAGGCTCGTGCACATTCTGCGCGCGGGCTGGGACGGCACGCCCCTGGACCTCACCGAGCCGGCGGATGCCGCACTGCTCACCCAGATCGGCGGTGCCTCCCCGAGCGCCCCGGGCGCGGTACCGCTGGACGAGCCCGGGGCCGCGCCGTCGGCCCGGAAGACGCACTGACCCGAGAGGACCCCCGTGGACCGCGCCCCCTCCCACACCATCCCGCCCGTCCACATCATGGACGCGCTCAGCCCTCGCGCGCTCTTCCCCGCCCCCGCCCCCGCCGACTCCCGGCCAACCATTGGCGTCCTCGCACTCCAGGGGGATGTACGCGAGCACTCCCTGGCCCTCCGGGCCGCGGGCGCCAGGCCCGTGGCGGTGCGTCGGGCCGCCGACCTCGGCGAGCGGCCGGGGGACAGGCTCGATGGGATTGTCCTGCCCGGCGGGGAGTCCACCACCATGAGCACGCTGCTGACCGGCTTCGGCATGCTGGAGCCCCTGCGCGCCCTCCTGGACGCGGGGCTGCCCGCCTACGGCTCCTGCGCCGGAATGATTCTGCTCGCGGACCGAGCCCTCGACCTAGAAGAGGGCCAGCAAACCATTGGCGGCATGGATGTGACCGTGCGCCGCAACGCCTTCGGCCGCCAGGTGGATTCCTACGAGGAGGACCTGGTGGCGCCCGGTCTGGGCATTGGCCCGCAGCGCCCTTTCCACGCCGTCTTCATCCGCGCCCCCTGGGTGGAGTCCGTGGGCCCGGGCGTGGAGGCCCTTGCCACCACGCGGGCGGGTCGCGCCGGGCAGGGCCCCGGTGGGCCAGGCGGTAGGATCGTCGCGGTTCGTCAAGGATTCCTGCTCGCCACCTCCTTCCATCCCGAGGTGGGCGGCGACCACCGGCTCCATGAGGCCTTCGTCGCCACGGTCAGGCAGCGGGGCTAACCCGGGCGCCCAGGCGCGACACGGCCGTCCTGGTCGCGTCAGCAGGTTCCCAAGAAAGTCAACTCCCAAGGAGCACACATGTCGGGTCACTCCAAGTGGGCCACCACCAAGCACAAGAAGGCCGCCATTGACGCCAAGCGCGGCAAGCTCTTCGCGCGCCTGATCAAGAACATCGAGGTCGCCGCGCGCACCGGCGGCGGTGACCCCACCGGCAACCCCACCCTGTACGACGCCATCCAGAAGGCCAAGAAGAACTCCGTACCCGCCGACAACATCACCCGCGCCGTCAGGCGCGGCAGCGGCGAGGAGGCCGGGGGAGCGGACTGGCAGACCATTATGTACGAGGGCTACGGGCCCGGGGGCGTGGCCTTCCTGGTGGAGTGCCTGACCGACAACCGCAACCGCGCGGCCTCCGACGTGCGCGTGGCCTTCTCCCGTAACGGCGGCAACCTGGCCGACCCCGGGTCCGTGGCCTACAACTTCACCCGCAAGGGCGTGGTCGAGGTGGCCAGGACCGACGGCGTGGACGAGGACTCCGTCCTCATGGCCGTCCTGGACGCCGGTGCCGAGGAGATCGAGGAGGGCGCCGAGTCCTTCGAGATCTACTGCGATCCGGGCAACCTGGTGGCGGTACGCACCGCCCTGACCGACGCGGGCATGGACTACGAGTCCGCTGAGGTCCAGTTCGTGGCCGGCACCAAGGTCGAGGTCGACGCCGACGGCGCCCGCAGGGTCCTGCGCCTGGTGGACGCCCTGGAGGACTCCGACGACGTCCAGAACGTCTTCACCTCCGTGGACATCTCCGCCGAGGTCGCCGCCCAGCTCGAGCCCGACGAGTGAGGCCCGCCCGCCCGCTCCCACCTGCCGGTACCCGGCGTGGTCCCGCCTAGCCCCGCCTCCGGGCACGCCCTCGTGGCCCAGCAGCGGGTCATGGGGGTGGATCCGGGGCTGACACGCTGCGGGCTGGGGTGTGTGGACATTGACCCGCGCCGACGGGTGCGCCTGGTCGAGGTCGGGGTGGTGCGCACCCCGCCCTCCCAGAGCCCTGAGCTGCGCCTGCTGACCATCGCCCGCGCCCTGGATGACTGGATCGCCCGCCTGGGCCCCACCTCGGTGTCCGTCGAGCGGGTCTTCGCCCAGGACAACCTGCGCTCGGTCATCTCCGTGGCCCAGGTCATGGGCGTGGCCATGGTCGCCGGGGCCAGGGCGGGCCTGGAGGTGGCACAGCACACACCCAGTGAGGCCAAGGCGGCGGTGACCGGCTCGGGCAGCGCGGACAAGTCCCAGGTGGGGGCCATGGTGGCGCGCATCCTCGGCCTGAAGGCGCCCCCCTCCCCGGCCGACGCCGCCGACGCCCTGGCCCAGGCCATCTGCCACGGCTGGCGCGGAGGCGGGACGGGCGTGGACGGGGCCACCGAGATGGTCTCCGCCGGGGGCTCCGTGCGGGTCCGCGCCCGTACCCCCGCCCAGCGCCAGTGGGCCGCGGCCCAGGCCGCCGCCCGTCGGACCGGCGCCGTGGACCCCCGTCGCTCCCGCCCCTGAGCCCGCCAGCTCCCCGACCTGCCCGGCCTCCCCGGGGACCGTGGACGCCCGTCCGCGGGGCCGAGGCCGGTGCCTGGCGTCAGGGGTCGGCCTCTTAATGCCGGCGCCCGTCCCGTCCGCGGGGGCGGCGGGGTGGGGTGACAGCGGGCTTGCTGCTAGGCTGGCGAACAGCCGTTCGAACCGATCGGAGTGACATGATCGCCTCCCTGCACGGGACCGTCCTGACCCTCAGCCTCACTGACGCCGTCGTGGAGTGCGCGGGCGTGGGCTACCGGGTCCTCGCCACCCCGGCCACCCTGGCCTCGCTACGGGTGGGGGAGGAGACCCGGCTGCACACCGAGCTCATTGTGCGGGAGGACTCCCAGACCCTCTACGGCTTCTCCGAGGCCGACGAGCGTGACGCCTTCCGCGTGCTCCTGACCGCCAAGGGCGTGGGGGCCAAGCTGGCCCTGGCCATGCTCGCCGTCCACACCCCCGACGCCCTGCGCCGCGCCGTCGCCAGCCAGGACGTGGCGGCCCTCACCCGGGTGCCGGGCCTGGGCCCCAAGGGCGCCCAGCGCGTCATTATCGACGTCGGCGACCGCCTCGGTCCGGCCACCGGCCCTGCCCCGGCCCGCAGCGAGGAGCCCGCGGCGCCCCCGCCTGCAGGGGCCAACGCCGACGTCGTGGCCGCCCTGGTCCAGCTGGGCTGGAACGAGGCCACCGCCACCCAGGCCGTGGCCGCCGTCGAGGCCGCCTACCAGGAGGAGCCGTCCGCCCAGGAGCCCTCTGTCCCCGAGCTGCTGCGCGCCTCACTGAGGTGGCTCGGCGGGGGACGCCGTGGCTGAGGACGCCCGCCTCGTGGGCGGGGCGGCGGACGCCACCGAGCGGGCCGCCGAGGCCGCGCTGCGTCCTAGGCGCCTGGAGGACTTCACCGGCCAGGAGGTCGTGCGCACCCAGCTCTCCGTGGTCCTGCGCGCGGCCCTGGCCCGGGGCACCACGCCCGACCACGTCCTGCTCTCCGGGCCGCCCGGGCTGGGCAAGACCACCCTGGCCATGATTATCGCCGCCGAGGTCGGGGGCAGCCTGCGCCTGACCTCCGGGCCGGCGGTCCAGCACGCCGGGGACCTGGCCGCCATCCTGTCCTCCCTGGAGGAGGGCGACGTCCTCTTTATTGACGAGATCCACCGCCTGGCCCGCACCGCCGAGGAGATGCTCTACCTGGCCATGGAGGACTACCGGGTGGACGTGGTGGTGGGCAAGGGCCCCGGGGCCACCTCCATCCCCCTGGCGCTGCCGCCCTTCACCGTGGTGGGGGCCACCACCCGGGCCGGGCTGCTGCCCGCGCCCCTGCGGGACCGCTTCGGCTTCACCGGGCACCTGGACTACTACGACCCGGCGGAGCTGGCCCGTATCCTGGCCCGCAGCGCCGGGCTGCTGGGGGTGAGCCTGGACGCCGACGCGGCCGCCGAGCTCGCCAGCCGCTCGCGGGGCACGCCGCGCATTGCCAACCGCCTGCTGCGCCGGGTCCAGGACTGGGCCGAGGTCCACGGCACCCCCGGGCGCCTGGACCTTCAGGCCGCCCGCGGCGCCTTGGAGGTCTTCGAGGTGGACGCCCTGGGGCTGGACCGTCTCGACCGGCAGGTCCTTACCGCCCTGTGCTCACGGTTCGGCGGCGGGCCTGTGGGTTTGACCACGCTGGCGGTCAGCGTGGGGGAGGAGCCGGAGACCGTGGAGACCGTGGCCGAGCCCTACCTGGTGCGTGAGGGCCTGGTGGTCCGTACCCCCCGGGGCCGGGCGGCGACCCCGGCCGCCTACGCCCACCTGGGGCTGGCGGTCCCGGCCGAGGGTGTGCTCTTCACCTGAGCCCGGGCCGGTGCGCGGGCGGGGCGGTGGGTGACGGAGGTTTTTCCTGTGGGCCAGCACGATGGCTAGACTCTGGGGGACTGTCCGACCCCGGCCCGCGACCACGATAGGAACCGTTTCAATGATGCTCATGACCCTTGCCATCATGATCCTCGCCATGTGGGGGATGTCCGTGCTCCTCAGGCGGCAGCAGCGCAAGGCGCAGGCGGAGCAGGAGCGTCGTACCGAGGAGGCCCTGGTACCGGGCAACTGGGTGCGTACCGTGGGCGGCTTCTACGGCACCGTGGTCGAGGTCGACGGCGACGTGGTCACCCTGGCCACCCCGCTGGGCGACGAGTCCCTGTGGAACAGGCGCTCTATCGCCGGCGCCGAGGAGCCGCCCTTCGCCGTCACCGACTCCCAGGACGACCAGGTCCCGGACAGCACGGAGCCTGACGCCGTCCCGGACGCCGCGGATGCCGCGGACGCTGCCGCCACTGCTGCCGGGCAGGCCGCCACGGACGCCGCGGAGGCCGCCACCGCCGAGCAGGAGAACCACGACCGCTGACCCCTGCCCGAGGCCAGTACCCTCACTCCCTTAACCGCTACCGCCCGATGTCGACGAGGACCCGGGCCACTTCAGGAAAGAGACCTTGTGGCCACTCCACAGACCAAGCACCCAGGACGCAGGCTCCTGACGATATTCCTCCTACTCGCTCTGGGCTACGGCGCCCTCGTCGCCGGCTCCGTGACGGGCCGGGCCTCCCTGACCCCGGGACTGGCCCTGGACCTGGAGGGAGGGACCCAGATCATCCTGACGCCCACCACCTCCGACGGCTCGGAGATCACGGACCAGGACGTCGACCAGGCTATTGAGATCATCCGCCAGCGCGTGGACGCCTCCGGCGTGGCCGAGGCCCAGATCTCCCGCCAGGGCGGCCAGAACATCGTCGTCTCCCTGCCGGGGACCCCGAGCCAGGAGACCCTGGAGCTCGTACGCACCTCCGCGGTCCTGTACTTCCGTCCCGTCATCCGCATCCTGCGCGGCTCGGCCTCCGCCATCGCCCAGGCCCGTAACCAGGCCGCGGCCAAGGCGGCGGCCTCCGCCAGCCCCGAGGCGAGCGCGGAGCCCAGCGCGGAGCCGACCACCCCGGCGCCTGACGCCGAGCCCACGGAGTCCACCGAGCCGGCCGAGCCCGCTGGTGAGCCCACCACCCCGGCCGCCGAGCCGACCACCCCGGCGCCCACCGCACCGGCCACCGTCACCCCCGAGCAGGTGGCCACCGCCCTGGCGGACGTCAACAAGGACGGCACGATCTCCTCCGACCCCCTGCCGTCCACCAGCGAGGACAACTCCTCGGACTCCTGGATCACCGAGCAGATGATCTACGACGCGGCCATGACGGACTGCACCGCCGAGCACAACCTCACCGGCTCCACCCAGGACCCCGCCAAGGCCGTCATCTCCTGCGCCAAGGACGGGTCGGGCACGGTCTACCTCCTGGGCCCGGCCGACATCGCGGGCACGAACATCGCCAACGCCACCTCGGGCCTGGAGACCACGAGCCAGGGGAGCACCACCAACAAGTGGGTGGTCAGCCTGGAGTTCGACTCCGAGGGCACCAGCCAGTTCGCCGCCGTCTCCAAGCGGCTCCTGGCCTACCGCGACGCCGCCGGCGCCAAGAGCTCCTCCGGCCAGGCCAACCCGCAGGCCCAGGTCAACCAGCAGAAGGCCGAGTTCGCCATCGTCCTGGACGGACTGACCATTATGGCCTCCGGCTTCTCCCCGGACGTCAAGAGCCCCATTACCAACGGACGGGTGCAGATCTCCGGCAGCTTCACCCAGGCCCAGGCCCGTACCCTGGCCAACCAGCTCTCCTTCGGCTCCCTGCCGCTGAGCTTCACCGTCCAGTCCGAGCAGCAGATCTCGGCCACCCTGGGGACCGAGCAGCTGAGCAACGGCCTCATTGCCGGCCTGGTCGGCTTCCTGCTCATTATCCTCTACCTGGCCTGGCAGTACCGGGGACTGTCGGTCGTGGCGGTGGCCTCCCTGGTCATAGCCGCCGCCGCGACCTACCTGGTGATCGCGGCCCTGTCCTGGTCCATGGGGTACCGCCTGTCCCTGGCCGGGGTGGCCGGACTCATTATCTCCATCGGTATCACGGTGGACTCCTTCATTATCTACTTCGAGCGGGTCCGTGACGAGGTCCGTCACGGCCGTACCCTGGTGGCCGCCGTGGACGAGGGCTGGCGTCACGCCCGGCAGACCATCGTGGTCTCCGACGCCGTCAACCTGGTGGCCGCCGTGGTCCTCTACTTCCTGGCGGTCGGCGGGGTGCAGGGATTCGCCTTCACCCTGGGGGTGACCACCATCGTGGACCTGGGGGTCATTATCCTGTTCACCCATCCCATGATGGTGTGGATCCTGCGCTTCCGCTTCTTCGGCGAGGGCCACCGGCTCTCGGGCCTGGACCCCGAGCACCTGGGCGCCCGCAGCCTGGCCGCCTACGGCCGGGGACGCCAGAGGGTCGTCGAGACCTCCATGGCCTCCCTGGCCCGTCGCAAGGCCTCCCGCGGCCGCGACGCCGAGCCGCAGGACGACGTCGACCAGGAGGCCGGGGACGCCCCGGACCAGGACGCCACGAGCGGAAAGGACGGTGAGACGAGGTGAAGTCCCTCGCCGTGCTCGGTAACGAGCTCTACTCCGGAAGGGCCTCCATCCCCTTCGTGCCCAGGCGGCGCCTGTGGTACTGCGTCGCGGGGGCGGCCATCGTGGTCTCCGTGCTGCTGGTGGGGCTGGTCGGCCTCAACCCGGGCATCGACTTCAAGGGCGGCTCGGAGGTGACCGTCACCGGCGTCGCGAACCCCACCGAGGGCCCGGCCAACGACGTCCTCAAGGAGCAGGGCCTGTCCGACGGCGCCTCGGTGACCACCATGGGCTCCTCCTCGGTGCGGGTGCAGACCACCGAGCTGGACAAGACCCGCCTGGAGACCCTCAGCGCCGAGCTGGGCAAGGCCTACGGGGTGGACGGCGCGGACGTCTCGGCCACGACCATCGGCCCGACCTGGTCCTCGGACGTCACCGCCAAGGCGCTGCGCGGCCTGGTCATCTTCTTCCTCCTGGTGGGCGCCCTCATCTGGGCCTACTTCAGGACCTGGAAGATGGCGGTGGCGGCCCTGGCGGCCCTGGTCCACGACATTATTATGACGGTGGGCATCTACGCCCTGAGCGGTTTCGAGGTCACCCCGGCCACCATTATCGGGGTGCTCACGATCCTGGGGTACTCCCTGTACGACACGGTCGTGGTCTTCGACAAGATCCGGGAGAACACCGCCAACTACGAGTCCCAGACCCGTTCGACCTACGCCGAGCTGGCCAACCTCGCCGTCAACCAGACCTTTGTCCGCTCGGTCAACACCTCGGTGGTCGGCGTCCTGCCCGTGGCCAGCCTGCTCTTCGTGGGCGCCTTCATCCTGGGCGCCGGCACGCTGCGCGACATCGCCCTGACCCTGTTCATCGGCATGATCGCCGGGACGCTGTCCTCCATCTTCCTGGCCACCCCCATGCTCGTCGACCTGCGCAGCCGGGAGAAGGGGGTACGGGAGCAGGCCAGGCGCGTGGCCGAGACCCGGCAGGACCGCCTGGAGGAGGCCGGGGACGACGAGGAGGCGCGCGCCGCCGTCCTGGCCGCCCCCGCGGCCGCCCCCAGCACACCCGGGCACCACCTCGGCCAGGGAGCCCAGCCCAGGAGAAGGAGGAGGCGCTCATGAGCCCGCAGTCCTCACCCAGTATCCCCGCGGGCCTGACCGAGCTGGTCCTGGACCACCTGCGGGAGATCCCGGACTTCCCCGAGCCCGGGGTCCTCTTCCGCGACATCACCCCGCTGCTGGCTGACGGCCGGGCCTTCGCCGCCCTCATCGACGGCCTCGCCGCCCACTACAGGGGGCGCGTCGACGCCGTGGCCGGGCTGGAGTCACGCGGCTTCGTCCTGGCCGCCCCCCTGGCCGTGAACCTGGGGATCGGCATGCTCACCGTGCGCAAGGGCGGCAAGCTCCCCGGCCCGGTCATCGGCATGGACTACGCCCTGGAGTACGGCACGGCGCGTATGGAGCTGCGCCCGGACTCGGTGGTGGGGGGCAGCCGTGTCCTGGTGATCGACGACGTCCTGGCCACCGGGGGCACCGCCGCGGCCTCGGTGGCCCTCATTGAGCAGGCCGGTGGGCGGGTGGAGTCCGTCTGCATGCTCATGGAGCTCAGCGGCCTGGGCGGTCGGGACAGGCTCAGGGGGCGCGAGGTGGAGTCCGTCGTCATCTTCTGAGCCCGTGCCGGGGACGGCGTCCGGCGCGGGCCCCGTGGGGACGTGCCCGGGCGCCACCGGCCCTGCCCGTGCGCCTCCGCCCCGGGAGGTGGGTCGGCCACGGCGCCGGTACAATACAGGGATGACGGAGACGAAGACCCTTCCGGAGACCGGTGGCGACGCCGTCGTCCCCGGCTCGCGGGTTCGTAGCCGCCTGGCCTGGTTCGGCTCCCGAGGGCACTCCACACCGCCTGCTATCGAGCCGCTCCTGCGGGCGCTGCGGGCCAACCACCCCAAGGCCGACACCAGCCTCATTGTGCGCGCCTACGAGGTGGCCAGCAAGGCGCACACGGGGCAGTTCCGCAAGTCCGGGGAGCCCTACATCACCCACCCGGTCGCCGTGGCCACCATCTTGGCCGAGCTGGGCATGACCTCCCAGACCTTGGCGGCCGCCCTCCTGCACGACACCGTGGAGGACACCGACTACACCCTGGAGGACCTGCGGGCCGACTTCGGTGACGAGATCACCCTCCTGGTGGACGGGGTCACCAAGCTCGACAAGCTCCAGTACGGGGACGCGGCCCAGGCCGAGACGGTGCGCAAGATGATCGTGGCCATGTCCAAGGACATCCGCGTGCTGCTCATTAAGCTGAGCGACCGTCTCCACAATGCCCGCACCTGGAAGTACGTCCCGGCCGAGAACGCCGCCCGCAAGGCCAAGGAGACCCTGGAGATCTACGCCCCCCTGGCCCACCGCCTGGGCATGAACACCATTAAGTGGGAGCTGGAGGACCGCTCCTTCAAGGCCCTCTACCCCGGCGTCTACGATGAGATTGAACGCATGGTCGCTGAGCGGGCCCCCGCCCGGGAGGAGTACCTGCGCCAGGTGCGATTGACCATTGAGGAGGACCTGCGCTCCAACAAGATCAAGGGCGTCGTCACTGGACGGCCGAAGCACTACTACTCGATCTACCAGAAAATGATTGTGCGGGGCAAGGACTTCGACGACATTTACGACCTGGTCGCCGTACGCGTCATTGTGGACACCATCCAGGACTGCTACGCGGTCCTGGGGGCGCTGCACTCGCGCTGGACGCCCATGAGCGGCCGCTTCAAGGACTACATAGCCGTCCCCAAGTTCAACCTCTACCAGTCCCTCCACACCACCGTGGTGGGCCCGGACGGCAAGCCGGTCGAGATCCAGATCCGCACCCATGAAATGCACCGAATGGCCGAGTACGGGGTAGCGGCCCACTGGAAGTACAAGGAGGACCCCAACGCCACCGGCCCTTCACCACTGGGCGGCCTGCCGGGGGACTCCGAGAGCGGGGAGATGGGCTGGCTGCGCCAACTCGTGGATTGGCAGAAGGACACGCAGGACCCGGCCGAATTCCTGGAGTCCCTGCGCTTCGAGATGGCCGGCACCCAGGTCTACGTCTTCACCCCCAAGGGCGATGTGCTGGCCCTGCCGGGCTCGTCGACCGCCGTGGACTTCGCCTACGCGGTACACACCGAAGTCGGGCACCGCACCGTGGGGGCGCGCGTCAACGGCCGCCTGGTGCCCTTGGACACCAAGCTCGAGAACGGCGACACCGTTGAGATCTTCACCTCCAAGGCCGTCAACGCCGGCCCCTCACGCGACTGGCTCAGCTTCGTGGGATCGAACCGGGCCCGCTCCAAGATCCGCAGCTGGTTCTCCAAGGAGCGCCGGGAGGAGGCCATTGAGGAGGGCAAGGGCGCCATTGCGAGGGCCATGCGCAAACAGAATCTGCCGATCCAGCGCCTCATGAACCACGAGTCCCTCATGAACGTGGCCACAACCCTCGATAAGGGCGATATTGATGGCCTCTACGCCGCCGTGGGGGAGGGGCACATTTCCGCCCAGCACGTGGTCAATACCCTGGTGAGCGCCATGGGCGGGGAGGCCGGCGCCGAGGAGACTCTCGCAGAGGCCGTCCTGCCCACACGCGCCCAGCGGATCCGTCAACGCTCGCGGGCCACTGACGGCGGGGTGGTGGTCGCCGGCATGACCGGGGGCGACGTCTACGTCAAACTCGCCCGCTGTTGCACCCCCATGCCGGGGGACGAGATCGTTGGCTTTATTACTCGTGGTTCAGGTATTTCGGTGCATCGCAGGGACTGCCAGAACGTTGAACAGCTCGAGCGCGAGCCCGAGCGCATGATCGAGGTCAGCTGGGCGGACAACGCCCACGCCGCCTACATGGTTCAGTTGGAGGTCGAGGCCCTTGACCGCGGCGGGCTCCTGGCCGACATCACCCGCGTCCTGGCGGACAACCACGTCAATATGATCAGCGCCACCGTGGGTACGAGTCGGGACCGGGTCGTCACCGGCCGTTTCGTGGTCGAGCTCGCCGAGGCCGGGCACCTGGACCACACCCTGTCCGCGCTGCGGCGCATTGACGGCGTCTTCGAGGCGCGGCGCACCACCTCCGGTCTGCGCCGCGCCCCAGGTGCTCGGCCGGCTCAATCCTGAGCCGGCTGGTCCTGCTCGTCTTGGAACACCGCGTCAATCAGGTCCCTGGCCCTGGGCCTGCCGGCGGCCGCCCCGCCCAGGCAGTGGTTGAGGACCATGTGCAGCTTCGCCCGGGTGTACCCGGCGCTGCGGGCGGCCAGCAGCGCCTCGACCGCCCGGGCCGGCGGGGCCACCCGGGCCACGTCAACAGCGGCCCGCACCAGCGTGGTGCAGCGCACACCATCGAGGACCACCACGTCCCAAGGGGGCATCCGCCCCCGGTGAAGCTCAATGCTGCGCCACGCCCCGATCCGCTCGGGCACAATCACGGCCAACCGCTCCGGGGGCCGGTGGCCGGTGTGCACCCACAGGGCGGTCTGCCCGTAAAGAACGGCTTCCGGCGGCAGGTCCGCGGCCACCGCCCGGGCCCGCTGGGAGGCGGTGCGCAGCAGGTCGCGGGGCACGGGTGCCCCGACCACGTCCACCAGCAGCCGTCTATCCAGCAGCGGGCAGCGCAGCACAGCGGCGTCCCCCGGGGGCAGGGCGCCGAGCACGGGACGGACCTCACGGGGAACGAGATGCGCCAGGACCGCGCGGGCACTGACGTGGGGGCTGACGGCCATGCCCCATGGTGGACCCGGCGGCCCACCAGGTGCCAGGGCGGGGTTCGGGCCTGTGGATAACTCGGATGGCGCCATGGGCGGCCGGTGCCGCGGCCCACCCGGTGGCCCTAACCGATGGCCGCAATGGGCGTCGTGGAGGGGGTGCCGGAGGCGTCCCTGCGCTCATCGACGTCGGGCAGGTCCACGTGGCGCCCCTCGGGCCCCACGGCGCGCGCCGGGCCCACCCCCACCCAGGCCAGGACCAGCTCGTCCTCCCCGCGCAGGAAGCGCTGGGCGCGCACTCCGCCGGTGGCCCGCCCCTTGGCGGGGTAGCGGTCCAGGGGCGTGACCTTAACTGAGCCGCCGGTGCCGGGCAGGGCCCCCCGGGAACCGGCGACCGTCACAACCACCGCCTCGGCTACCAGCTCGGCGCTCACGGCGGCGGCCGCGACGACCCGGGCCCCGTCACGCAGGGAGATGCCCGCCATGCCGCCGGCGGCCCGACCCTGGGGGCGCACCTTCGCGGCGTCGAAGCGCAGCAACTGGGCGTCCGAGGTCACCACAACCACATTGTCGCCGTCCGCGGCGGTCGCCGCCAGCACCACCTGGTCGCCGTCGCTAAGGGAGATCACATCCCAGGCGTCGGCGCCCTTGGGCTCGTCGCCGACCTTCACGCGCTTAACGACGCCGCGGCGCGTGACCAGGACAATGGGGTCGGCGCCCACCCGGCCGATGGGCACCAGCCCCACGACCTGCTCCCCGGGCTCAACCTCCACCAGCAGCCCGACCGGTGTTCCCGCGGCCAGGGAGGGCGCCTCCTGGGCGCGTTCCACCTCCGGGGCGGCCACCACGTCCAACCGCACCAGGCGCCCGGCGGTGGTGATCGCACCGACCTGGCCGCGGGCCGTCGTCGCCACCTGGGAGCGCAGGGCGTCGTGGGCGCGACGCCCCCCGGTGCGCCCCACCGGCTCGGCCCCGGCGGTGCGGGCCACCAGCCCGGTGGCCGACAGCAGCACCCGGCAGGGGTCATCGGGGATGGTCAGTGGCACATCGGCCGCACCCGCCATAAGACTCAGCGCGGCACCGGCCCCCGGGACCCCCGCCGGCCCCGTCTCGGCGTCGCCGGCGCCCTGGGCCCGGGCGCTGACCGGCTCCCCGGAGGCCTCCAGGAGCACGGTGCGCCGGGGCGTGCCGAACTGCTCGGCCACCTGGGCCAGTTCGCGCGAGACCATGGAGCGCAGCAGGCGCTCGTCGGCCAGGACCGCCTCCAGGGATTCAATCTCCTCGGCGAGCTCGTCGCGCTCCTTATTGAGCTCAATGACCGAGAACTTGGTGAGGCGACGCAACTGGAGTTCCAGGATGTAGGAGGCCTGGGCCTCGGAAAGGTCGAAGACCTGCATGAGGCGGGCGCGGGCGGTGGCCGCGTCCTCGCTGGAGCGGATGACCGCAATGACCTCGTCAATATCGAGGATCGCAATGAGCAGGCCCTCGACCAGGTGGAGGCGCTGTTGGCGGCGGTCCAGGCGGAAACGGCAACGCCGCTCGACCACGGTGAGGCGGTGGCGCACGAAGACGTCAAGGAGTTCGCGCAGGCCCAGGGTGCGGGGCTGGCCGTCGACGAGGCAGACGTTATTGACGCCGAAGGAGTCCTCCAGGGGGGTGTATTTGTAGAGTTGGGCGAGGACCGCCTCAGGGTTGTACCCGTTCTTGACCCCAATGACCAGGCGGGTGCCGTGCTTGCGGTCAGTCAGGTCCGCAACATCGGTGATGCCCTGGAGCTTTTTGGAGGCTACGGCGTCCTTAATGCGGGCAATGACCTTCTCCGGGCCCACCAGGTAGGGCAACTCGGTGACGACAATGCCCTTCTTGCGGGCGGTCAGGTTCTCCACGCGGGCGGTGGCGCGGGTGAGGAACTTGCCGCGGCCAGTGCGGTAGGCCTCGCGCACCCCGTCGAGCCCCACGATCATGCCGCCGGCCGGCAGGTCCGGTCCGGGTACGAGGGCCATGATCTCATCCAGGGTGGCCTCGGGGTGGGAGATGAGGTGGCGGGCGGCGGCCACCACCTCCACCAGGTTGTGCGGCGGCATATTCGTGGCCATGCCCACCGCAATGCCCGAGGCGCCGTTGACCAGAAGGTTGGGCAGGGCCGCGGGCAGGACCTCGGGCTCGGTGAGGGTGTAGTCGTAGTTGGGGGAGAAGTCGACGGTGTCCT
>ERZ773099.439-NODE-439-length-35875-cov-22.878224_pt1 | contig 35875 bp, 28 predicted proteins | sample MGYA00511120_ERZ773099 | MGnify/ENA primary metagenome ERZ773099 (study PRJEB29015, sample SAMEA2738012) | human oral metagenome | biome: human oral; feature: human-associated habitat; material: dental | place: China | collected 2104 ... | reverse complement strand
CACCAAGTTTATTGATATTCTCTAACACACCCTTAGCGTACGCCTGAGTGATTTGCTCAGCCACCGAAGTCTTCACCTTTTCAGCCACTTGATTGCTAATCAGCGAACCAACGTAGTTCTTGGCAGGAGTGATCGTGTAATGAATGACCGCCTGCTGGGGTTTACTTTGCGTGATTGAGGCAGCTTTTGTCGAGAAATCTGCCGGAATTGTCACCACTGCATAATAGTGCCCGCTATCGACACCGCTATCGGCTTGCTGTTTAGTTACGAAATCCCAGCCTAAATCATGGTTATCTTTTAATTTTTGCTCAACTGACCGTCCGACATTGAGCGCCTGACCGTTCAACTGCGCTCCTTTATCCTCATTGACAAACGCCACCGGCAAATTCTTAGTTTGTCCGTACGGATCCCAAATTGACCCCAAGAAAAAGCCGCTGTACATAATCGGGATAAAAGAAATCACTGCCATTGATAGCAGCAGAATCTTATTCTTGCACAAATGCCGCCACTCGGCGCGCACCATATTACTGTGGCGGCGCGACAACCGCTTTACTTTTTCAACCATGCATTACCTCCTTGGCAATATCCTCTAGCGTTACTGTTTTTAGATAATCACTCCACTGTTGCTGTGCTTCGGAAAAGACTTTTTCGATCATGTTCATACCAATTTCAACTTGGCGGCGACGTGTCGCAAACACTCGCTCAATAATCCCTTGGGGCTGGAAAAACGGTGCTTCGCCTTCAATCGCCAAGACAACGTCGTGCAGCGTCACTTGCTTCAGCTCCCTCGCCAAAACGAAACCACCGCCAGCACCTTGTGCTGAAGTGATGAGCTGCGCAACCACCAATTTGCGACTAATCTTCTTCAGATACGTCGGCGATACCGCCATTTTCTCTGCCAATGCGTCGTTGGTGATTGGTGTGGTTCGTTTAGGGTCGGCCAAAAGCGCCATAATACAGCAAGCTTGTTCAACAGCTCCCGATAATTTCATACAATCCTTTCCAAATTAAATATAGTGGATATCGATTATCTACTATATCATACCTAATTAATCTTGACAATAAAATAACCCGCCGATTATTACGGCGGGAAATTACCTCCTAAACCTAGGAATTAACTACTTTAAATAGATTAGATGCATTACTATATTTCTGTGAATAGCCAAGTAATTTGGAAATAAACAAAGTAATGTCATCATAAAGTGAGCCATAGAGTGGGTAAATTTCTCGTAAGAACTCTGTCTCAGAACTATACCAACAATGGCGTTTGTAATCAAGATTTACCAATGAAAACCAATAATTAGCAATTGCTTCCGCCATCACCTTATTATCTGCAACGAAACGCCAAATGTCAGGATATTCGTCAGCGAGTTTATTTTTTAAAACCTCATTCCTGAAATATTTTTCCAAGGTCAGTAGTCTTTTATCCTCACTAAAATATACATCATAATCCGAAAAATCACTATCAACACCAGACCACTTGAGCTTTATAAAAGGCTGTGTTTCAGCGGTAGATTTTGTTGTATCATCAGACTTAACGAATGTAGGATTGTTCCGAAGACTCAGATTATAGGCAATAATCTTTTCCATATCATTATACGAAAGATCACCTTCCGCAAAAGGAAAAAAACCTGGCATAAGCCTACCGCTTTCAAACCGACTGAAAAAATCCTTACTTTCTTCATCGTCAACATCAGAATACATATGCTTATCTATCGATGGCAAAAATACGTACGCCATTTTTATCTCCTAGTTTTGAAAGGTACAAATAATACTCAGTTTGAGTACTTGCTAGCCAGCTTATCATATTTATTTAATTTTGGCAATTTATTATTAATTAGCACTCTTGCATATTGAGTGCTAATTTTGATATAATTGTTATTGAACACACAGACCCCCTATTCGTCATTAATCCCGAGGCTAAAATATATCAATTTAAATTCAAACAAAAATGTTTACATCTACTTAAATTAAAAAATTAAAAGGAGGAAATATGCAACCAAATCAAGATGAACAACTTAAAAAACCACTAGAGCAATTCGGTACGGATCTCACCGCTTTAGCTCATGAAAGTAAATTAGATCCAGTAGTTGGACGAGATGAAGAAATTCGACGTACAATGCAAATATTATCTAGGCGCACAAAGAATAATCCTGTACTTATTGGCGAGCCAGGTGTTGGTAAAACCGCTATCGTTGAAGCATTAGCACAAAGAATAGTGAAGGGTGATGTACCAGATTCTCTCAAAAATAAGCGTTTAATTTCACTAGAGATATCTAGTTTAGTAGCGGGTGCAAGTTACCGAGGACAATTTGAGCAACGCTTACAAAGCGTACTTAAAGAGGTAGATGACGCGGCTGGAGAGATAATTTTATTTGTCGATGAGATCCATACAATGGTAAAAGCTGGCGGTGGCGAAGGTAGTATGGACGCTGGCAATATGTTAAAACCCGCTCTTGCACGCGGAAAATTGCATATGATCGGGGCAACGACTTTGGCTGAATACCGTCAAAATATCGAAAAAGACGCAGCTTTGGAACGTAGATTCCAACCAGTATTTGTAGGAGAACCAAACTTTGACGACACAATTGCTATATTACGTGGTCTAAAAGAAAAATATGAAGTTCACCACGGAGTTAACATCTCTGATGATGCGATCGTATCGGCCGCTCGTCTATCTACACGCTATTTACCAGATAGATTTCTTCCAGATAAGGCGGTTGATCTACTTGATGAAGCAACTAGTTCCCTAAAGATGCAGTTAGAAAGTGTACCAATAGCACTAGATAAATTAAACAATCGACGTTTGCAACTTGAGATTGAAGAAGATGCCTTAAAAAAGGATAAATCAGAAAATGCCAAAGAGCGAAAAGAAGAAATTAAGCGCCAAATTAACGATATATCTGAAAAAGCTAATGATTTGAATAATCGATGGCTACACGAAAAAGATATACTAAAAACAGTAAACACAGCTGCCGAAAAAATGGATGATTTACGCGGTCAACTTGAACGTGCTGAAAGAGAAGCAGATTTAGCGACAGCTAGTCGTATAAAATATGGCGAGATCCCAGAACTAGAAAAAAAGCTTAATATCGCAAAACAAGAACTTTCTGAAATACCAACCACAGAAAGATTATTGCGTGAAGAAGTTACACCAGATGACATTGCATCGGTAGTTGCACGTTGGACTGGTATCCCAGTGGAAAGATTGATTGAAAGTGAAAGTAGTAAATTGGCTAAATTAGAAGAATCTCTTAGTAGGCAGGTTATCGGTCAAGATAAGGCAATCGCATCCGTAGCAAGCGCAATTCGACGTTCGCGAGCAGGTCTTGGAGATATAGGTAGGCCTATTGGGTCATTCCTATTTCTAGGACCAACAGGAGTTGGAAAAACAGAGGTAGCACGCAGTCTCTGTCAACAATTATTTGATGATGAACATGCTATGGTAAGAATAGATATGAGTGAATACATGGAGCAACACGCAGTCTCGCGTTTGATTGGATCGCCTCCAGGATATGTTGGATATGATCAAGGTGGTCAATTAACTGAGGCAATTCGACGTCGCCCATATAGTGTAGTTCTATTTGACGAGATTGAAAAAGCTCACCCAGATGTATTTAATATTCTATTACAAGTTCTAGATGACGGGCGATTAACAGATGGGCAAGGACGAACCGTAGATTTTAGTAATACAATAATTATAATGACAAGCAATGTAGGTTCTCAGCTAATTATGGATTATAGCGGTGAAGACCTAACAGAACTTGATGATAAAATCTTAGATATTCTTAGGCAACATTTTAGACCTGAGTTCCTAAATAGGATAGACGATATTGTATTATTTGATAGAATTCGACCAGAAGCTATGAATGCAATCGTCGATATCCAATTAATAAAGGTTGCTAAACAAATAAAAGATAGTCGAGATATAGAACTTGAATTTGATAATAGCCTAAAGGAAATGCTAGCACACGATGGTTATAATCCTGCATTTGGTGCTCGCCCTCTTAAACGTCTAATTCAAAAGCGTATCTTAGACTCACTCGCGATAGAACTCATAGAGGGAAAAATCAAAGATGGCGATAATGTAAAAATTTCCTGGAAAGATAATAAAACAATATTTACATAGGAAGTAAATAACAAAAATCACAGAGCGCTCTAAATATTAGAGCGCTTTTGATTTTTTCAATACAAACTGTTGCTACCTCTAGGCTAGCATATTATAATTATAATGATATGCCGCATTTACCAACACACAAAGTTTTACTCAAATTAGCAAAGTCAGCCGCTAAGAAGATTGACCTAAATACACCATCTAATTTATCAAAAATTGATTTCGAAAAGATTGATGAGAATTTAACACCAAATATGCGTGCACTACGGCTAACCATGAGTATCGCAGATCAACTTTTTTCCATGGGTGTAGCGGCCAGCGATGTAGTGCATAGTGCTCTTGCTATTACGAATACTTATTGTAAAAGACCTGTTCACATTGATATAAGCTATACACTCTTAACAATATCTCAAGATCGTGGCATTAATAAAGAACCATTAACTATGATTCGGACAGTCACCACGCGCACAACTAACTATCAGACTATTCAAAGCTTGCAAGAATTAGCAAAGATGATACGCTCCAGGCAGATCACTCTGTCTGATGCAGAAAAACAACTTAAGAAAATCTTAGAAAGTTCAAAATCGTATTCACGCTGGATGGTTTACTTATCCGACGGTGGAATTGGCGCGGGAATAAGTATACTTTATACTGGGTCAATACCTATTATAGTTTTAAGTTTTTTAATTGGATTTTTAACTAGTTGGATATTAGATAAATTAGATCGCATAGGTGTACCGAGCTTTTTTATACAAGTTATTGCAGCAGCTGGAGTTACCGTAATCGCCGCAGTGCTTACAAATTTTATTAATAATTATGAAGCCCTAGATATAATCTCTTACATAAATCCTACGCTGATAGCAATTAGCGGTATAGTGCTATTAGTGGCTGGAATGATGATCGTTGGAGCCTTACAAGATGCAATCGACGAATATTATTTAACTGCAACCGCCCGCATCCTGAAAGTTATAATGAAAACAGGAGGAATCGTCTTAGGTGTAACGATAGGTCTCTATATTGCTAAAAAGATGAATACAAACTTTGCGACCACGCCAGACGGATTAGCCTTGACTAGTATAACATATCAGTATATAGGAGCAGCTATAACAGCAGCTTGTTTTGCATTAGGTAATCATTCACGACTTACAGGAATAATATTATCTGGTGTAGTAGGCGTAGCTGGATATTACTGCTCTATTGTATTTATAAATAATGGCATGGAAGCAATTCCAGCATCAGGTATAGCTGCTTGTGCGGTTGGATTAAGCTCAACTGTCATCTCTCGCATTTGGCGCATACCAAGCGTAGCAACCATTAGCGCTGGTATCATTCCACTAGTTCCTGGTATTACTCTCTACAACGGGTTAATGCAAGTTGTGCAAAATTCACCTGGAACAGCTTTGTTTGATCAAGGAATGGGCACTCTTTTACGAGCATTTATGATTGCTATAACAATAGCAGCAGGCGCTTCTTTTGGTAATATAATAGGAAGACCAATGAGGCGAAAGTTGATTAAATTACATAATAAATTGCCTTCTCTATCAAATTTATCAATTCATAAGCAAAATAAATCCTAATATTTACATAAAACCGAAACCGCTACCTGTTATCAAGTAGCGGTTTTTAGTCTAAGTCTAATTATCAAATTAGCTATTTACTGCGCTTTTCGATAATTTCCTGAGCAATATTTGGTGGCACTTCCTCGTACTGACCAATTTCCATAGTACTTGCTGCGCGACCTTGGCTCATAGAACGAAGATCGTTAGTGTAGCCAAACATACTAGCAAGTGGCACAAATGCACGAATAAGTTTTGCACCGCCCTGAAGGTCTTCCATAGACTCAATTCGACCGCGTCGAGAATTGAGGTCGCCTATTACATCACCCATAAATTCTTCTGGAGTAGTTACTTCAACCTTCATAACAGGCTCAAGTAAAACAGGGTTAGCTTGCTTAATACCAGCTCGTGCAGCTAAGCTTCCAGCTAAGCTAAAGGCTAACTCACTCGAGTCAACATCGTGGTAACTACCATCATAAAGAGTAGCCTTGATATCAACTACTGGGTAACCAGCAATCACACCGCCTTCAAGGGTTTCCTTAATACCCTTCTGAACAGCTGGTCGATATTCTTGAGGAACAACACCACCTTTAATTTCATCAAAGAACTCAAACCCTTTACCTGGCTCGTTTGGCTCAAATCTAACCCAAACATCACCGTACTGACCGCGACCACCAGACTGTTTAGCATGCTTACCTTGAACTTCTGATGTACCACGAATAGTCTCACGAAAAGCAACTTGAGGCTCACCAATATTTGCTTCAACCTTAAACTCTCGTTTCATACGATCAATCAAGATATCTAAGTGGAGCTCACCCATACCACTCATAATTGTCTGACCAGTTTCTTCATCTGTGTGAACTCTAAATGTAGGATCTTCCTCTGCCAAGCGCTGCAAAGCTATACCCATTTTTTCTTGGTCTGCCTTTGTTTTAGGCTCGACTGCAATCGATACAGGAGGGTCAGGAAATTCAATTGACTCAAGTACGATTTGATGCTGCAGATCACAAAGTGTTGCGCCAGTAGTGGTATCTTTGAGACCTACAATCGCAGCAATATCACCAGCTTCAATTACATCAATATCCTCCCGCTTATCGGCATGCATACGAACAATACGTCCAACACGTTCTTTATTACCAGTCATACTGTTCATAATATAGCTACCACTGGTAATTTTACCGCTATAAACACGGACGAATACTAATTTACCAACAAATGGATCAGCGGCAATTTTAAATGCCAAACCAGCAGCTGGCTCGTCTAAGGCAGGTTTACGTTCAATCTCTTTACCAGTTTTAGGATCTGTTCCCCAAATTGCGTCGACATCAAGTGGACTTGGCAGATAATCAGCAACTAGGTCTAGTACCTTCTCTACAATAACGCCACGACCATCACCGCCAGTTACAAGATAAAAATCTCCGCCTAGAACACGCTTACGCAATGCTGCCTTAAGTTCATCTATTGTAATAGATTCTTCGCCACTCTCAAAGAATTTTTCCATCAGCTCATCATCAGCCTCAACTGCAGCTTCAACTAATAAAGCACGAGCATTCTTAGCTTTTTCTAACATGTCAGCTGGAATTTCGCCAACTTGAAGCTCGTGATCAGAGAAATCTTTATAGGTATAGGCTTTCATATCTATTAAGTCAACTACACCGTTAACATCCTTCTCAAATCCAATCGGTAAATGAATAGCCAAAGCATGACGAGAAAGGCGATTATGGATTGATTCCAAAGATTTATAGAAATCACCACCAGTCTGATTAATTTTGTTAATGAAACAAATACGAGGCACACCGTATTTATTAGCTTGGCGCCAAACAGTTTCAGTTTGAGCTTCTACGCCCATTTTGCCATCAAACACGGTAACTGCACCGTCGAGAACGCGCAAACTGCGTTCAACTTCGGCTGTAAAATCAATATGTCCTGGTGTGTCAATAATATTTATCTTATGACCCTTCCAAAAACAAGTCACAGCCGCGCTAGTAATAGTAATACCACGTTCACGCTCCTGGTCCATCCAGTCAGTTGTCGCACCACCATCATCACCACGTACAGTACCGATTTTATGATTAATACCAGTTCGATACAATATACCTTCAGTAGTAGTCGTTTTACCTGCATCAATATGCGCAATAATACCAATATTGCGATATTTATCCAGGTCATACTTTTTTTCTGCCATAAGGTTTTAAAATTCCTTTGTTTTAAATTATTATTTATGACTTTGATAAACTAGCCTCGGGCAAAATGTGCGAATGCACGGTTTGCCTCAGCCATCTTGTGTGTATCTTCTTTCTTCTTATAAGCAGCGCCAGCTTCGTTATATGCATCAACGATTTCTAAAGCTAAACGTTTTTCATATGGCATACCACTTCGAGCACGCGCAGCCTGTACAAGCCAGCTAAACGCATAGTGCATCTGGCGATGACCTTGAACAGGAAATGGAATTTGATAGTTAGCGCCACCAACGCGTCGACTTTTAACTTCGAAATTTGGTGAAATATTTTTTAAAGCCTTTTCAAATATTTCAAGCGGTTCTTCACTTTCAAGCTTTTTAGCAGCTTGCTCTAGCGCACTATACACAGCACGTTCAGCGGCTAATTTCTTTCCATCGAGCATAGACTTATTGATTAGTCGTTGTACTAAAATGCTTTGATATTTTCGATCTGGCTTAAGTTGACGTTGCAACTTCTTAGTAACTTTTCGAGGCATTTCTACTTATCCCCTTTCTTTGTACCATACTTAGAACGACCTTGTTTACGACCATTTACACCCTGAAGATCTAGCGCACCGCGCACAATATGATATCGCACACCCGGCAAATCTGGTACACGTCCACCACGAACAAGCACTACGGCATGCTCTTGTAGATTATGACCTTCACCACCAATATAAGCCCATACTTCGTGATTATTAGTTAAGCGAACACGCGCAACTTTACGAAGAGCCGAGTTAGGCTTTTTAGGTGTTTTTGTTGTTACGCGAATACAAACGCCGCGCTTCAAGGGCGCGTCCTGATTGTAATAACGTACTTTTAGTGCGTTATGAATACGCCCCAAAGCTGGACTTTTCGATTTTTTGCCAGCAACTTTGCGAGGCTTGCGCACCAATTGGTTAATTGTAGGCATTTAATTCTCCCTAATTTAATTTATAAATACAGATTGGATTCAGCAACTCCGCCCCGTGTCTTTACCTTTTCGCCAAACTAGTGATGGTACACATTCAAATCAACCACTAACTCCGAAAAGAGGAAACTCTTGCTAGATTATAACACAAACAAATCTATTTTGCTATAGAGGTAATATAATACTACCGATAACAAAACATCACCCGAATTAGGTGATGTTTTGCATTTGAGCTAGCTATTAAGCATCAACATGGATATTATCAAAACTATCGATTAAATCCATATCTTCTTCAATTTGTTGATCAACTTTTTTAACAGCTCCAGTACCTACAGGAATCTTGCGCCCAATAATTACATTCTCCTTCAAACCATGTAGTTTATCAACACGACCAGAAGTTGCAGCATTAATCAGAACGCGAGTAGTATCTTGGAAGGATGCTGCTGAAAGGAAGCTATCACTCCAAATAGAAACTTTAGTAATACCTAGCAGTAATTGTTTGTAGCTAATAAGTTCTTTGCCTTCATTTGCCAAGCGCTTATTCTCATCAACTACAGCAGCTTTACTTACAATATCGCCAGTTACAAAACTACTATCGCCAGACTCTTCAATCTTAACCCTACTAAACATTTGACGCACAATAATCTCAAGGTGCTTATCAGCAACATCCTGACCTTGCGCAGCATAAATGCGTAGAATCTCATTGATAATATATCGCTGAGTTGCTTGAGTACCTTTTAGTCGCATTAGATCCTGTAAGTTCAACGATCCAGTGGTTAAACGATCACCAGCCTCTATTCTGTCACCAGGAGCAACAACTAATTTAGCAGTAGCTGGAATTTCGTATCGAACAGGTGAACTAGCGTTTGCAGCAATAATTAGCATATCGTTAGACGCTTCAACTACACCATCAAATGGAGCAACAATTGGTGCAATTCCGTCATCTCCAGCAGCGATCACGTCACCAACTTTTACATTGCTACCTTCTCTTACTACTAGCTTTCTACCTTCAAGTTCAATCTTTTCAACTTTTCCAGATTCAGGGGTAACTTGCACAATGTATTTCTTGCCATCTTCCCAAGTATCAACCAATCCAGTGATCTCAGTTATATAAGCTTGTCCCTTAGGTGTGCGAGCTTCAAACAACTCTTCTACACGAGGCAAACCTTGCGTAATATCACCACCTGCTACGCCAGAGCTATGGAATGTGTTAAGAGTAAGCTGAGTACCAGGTTCACCAACAGACTGAGCTGCTATAACACCGACTGGCTGAGCATCATCAACCAACACACCAGTAGACATATCTATACCATAACTCTTACGTGGAATACCTCTTAGATTGTTTGTTGAAAGTACACTTTGAATTGTAACTTCACTTACATCGCTATCATCATTAATTTCATCAGCAATTTCACGAGTAATTAACTGATCTGCAGCAATATGCCCTGGAACTTCTTTAGCGGTATAGCGACCAGCTAAGCGGTTACCAAAATCAATCATTGTTTCTTCAGTTTCACTACGGTAAATTGTGTAGCCGTCATCATCACCAGCTTCATCTTCAACAGTGAAGACATCCTGGCTAACATCTACTAGACGACGAGTCAAATAACCAGAGTCGGCAGTCTTAAGAGCTGTATCAATCAATCCCTTGCGAGCACCACGTGTAGCCACGAAAGCCTCAAGACTAGAAAGTCCATGTTTAAAGCTTGAACGAATCGGTAGCTCAATTTCACGGTTAGACGCATCAACCTGAATACCAATCATAGCACTTGCAAGCTTAACATTAGAAATATCACCGCGAGCGCCAGAGTTAACCATAACGGATATACTAGTATCCATGTGGTTTAGCTTGTCTTTCAAGAAACTCGTTACACGATTATCTACAGCACGCCAAGCACCAACGGTAAGGCTGTAGCGTTCATCATCTGTTACTAAACCTTGATCAAATTGTTCAGAAATAAGTGCAGCTCTAGCATCACCTTCAGCTACAAATTCCCCTATCTCGTCAAAACTTATATAATCATCTTTTCCTGTTGAAATAGCCGCTGCAGTAGCAAATCTAAATGCCTGGCCCTTCATACGATCAGCAGTCTTTGCAGTTTCTTCGGCACCATATTTAGCAAAGATTTTAGCCAAGACTTTCTTAAGCTGTTTCTTTGTCTGAACATTATCATCGTATGGGAAATCAGCTGGTAGAATTTCATTAAAGAACACACGCCCTAACGTTGTATTGCGAATTTGACCTTTAGTAAATACTCGAATTGGGGTTTGTAATTCAATCTTGCCATTGTCGTAAGCCATTTCAGCTTCATATACACTGCTAAAGGCCTTACGATTTTCAGTCTGCGCGCTAGGCTTATCGTAAGTTAGGTAGTAGTTTCCTAAAACAATATCCTGGCTAATATTCAAAACTGGTGAACCATCGGCAGGCTTTAGTAGATTATTAGTTGCACTCATTAAGTCACGTGCTTCAGCTTGTGCTTCTTTTGAAAGAGGCAAATGAACAGCCATCTGATCGCCGTCGAAGTCAGCGTTAAATCCTGCACAAACTAACGGATGAAGTTGAATTGCTTTACCTTCAACAAGTTTAGGTTGAAAAGCCTGGATTGATAGACGGTGTAATGATGGAGCACGGTTTAGAAGCACATATTTACCTTCAATTACAGCGTCCAATGCATCCCATACAGCAGCATCCCCAGATTCAATTAGACGAGTTGCACTTCGAATATTATGAGCATAATCTCGCTCAATCAACCAGCTAATCACAAAAGGTTTAAACAATTCAAGTGCCATCTGCTTTGGCAAACCACATTGATGGATTTTAAGTTTTGGACCAACAACAATCACAGAACGACCAGAATAGTCAACACGCTTACCAAGCAAATTCTGTCGGAAACGACCCTGCTTGCCCTTCAGCATATCGCTTAAGCTCTTCAAACGGCGGCGCCCACCAGTAGCACTAACAGCTCGACCGCTACGAGCCGCGTTGTTATCAATCAATGCATCAACCGCTTCTTGCAACATACGCATTTCATTTCGTCGAATCACTTCTGGAGCATTCAAGTCAAGTAACTTTTTTAATCGATTATTACGATTAATTACGCGTCGGTAAAGATCATTTAAATCAGATGTTGCAAAACGACCTCCTGTAAGCTGAACCATAGGACGCAAATCTGGAGGGATAACAGGCAAAACAGTCAAAGTCAAAGCACCTGGCTCTATTCCAGCAGTATGCATACTTTCTAGAACTTTCAAGCGCTTCAGTAGTTTCTTCTCTCGCTGACCCTTAGCTCCTGCAACTTCTTCATTTAATTTATTAATCAACTCTGGCAAATTAATCTCATCAAGAAGAGTTTTTAAAGCTGATCCACCCATACCAACTTCTATAATCTCTTCATATTCCTCTTCAAGATCTCTATATTCAGTTTCGCTCATCAAAGCGGCTTTTACTAAGCTCTCCAACTGAGATTTCTTGCGAATATAATTTTCATTAAGATCTTCTATCTCACGTGATTGCTCAGCGGCTAATTGCTTAATATCTGCATTATCCCCCTCAGCAGCCTTTTCGTAGCGGATTTTAATTGCCGCACGAGCTGCATCAGTCTCAGCTTCAAGGTCGGCAAGAAGTTGATCACGCTTCTCTTCATCAACATGCAAAATAACATAGCTCGCAAAATACGCAATACGCTCAAGATTACGTACAGTTATGCCAAGTAATAAACTCATTGCACTAGGTGTACCGCGCATAAACCAAATATGAGCTACTGGGGCAGCTAATTCAATATGCCCCATTCGTTCACGGCGAACAATTGATTTTGTAACAAGTTCGCCGTTCTTATCAACAGCAGCTTCACGGCTACGTACACCTTTTAGTTTACTATCGTGTGGATTTATATCTTTTACTGGACCAAAAATACGTTCGCAAAACAGACCATCGCGCTCTGGTTTTTGCGTACGATAGTTAATCGTTTCTGGCTTCGTTACCTCACCATAACTCCATTTACGGATGTCGTCTGCGCTAGCCACAGCCAAACGTACAGCATCAAAATCCGCAATGCCAGTACTTGCAACTACTCGTGACATTCTATGCTTCCTCCTCATTATATTCAGATTCTTCGTCTGTTAATTGCCTATTTTCATCATCACCTAGTTCTTCAAGCGAGATTCCGCCATCCTCTAGATCTCCTTCAATTTCGATTTCATCTCCACGCAATTCTTCACTACTCATCACGTCTTCCGAAGGCTCAGCATCATCTGAAGTTCCAGATATTACATGATCTGCGTCTTTTATACTATCAACTGCACCATCACCATCAGTATCTTCCATTAAGTCAACCCTTAGACCTAATCCCTGCAATTCCTTAACTAAAACATTAAACGATTCTGGTAATTTAGGACCTACAATCGGCTCATCTTTAATGATTGACTCGTAAGCTTTAGCTCGTCCATAAACATCATCTGATTTAATAGTTAACATCTCTTGCAGAGTAGTTGCGGCGCCGTAAGCTTCAAGTGCCCAAACTTCCATCTCGCCAAAACGCTGACCACCATTTTGAGCTTTACCACCAAGTGGCTGTTGGGTAACCATAGTATAAGGGCCTGTTGAACGAGCGTGAATTTTATCACTAACCATATGGTGAAGCTTAATCATATGCATCACTCCAACAGTAGTTCTTTCTTCAAATTTTTCGCCAGTTCTACCATCTATAAGTTGGACTTTTCCATCACGTGCAAAGCCAGCCTTTTCAAGCTCATCACTAATTACTTTATCGCTAACACCATTAAATGGAGGGGTTGCAACTTTATATCCCAATGCCTTCGCAGCCATACCTAAGTGCGTTTCAAACAACTGACCAATATTCATACGGCTAGGCACACCAAGTGGATTTAAAATTACATCAATCGGAGTACCATCTTCCATGAAAGGCATATCTTCTACTGGAAGAATTTGCGCAATAACACCCTTGTTTCCATGGCGGCCAGCTATTTTATCACCAATACTAATTTTACGTGACTGTGCTACAAAAATCTGGATCTGCTTCAAAACTCCAGCCTTAAGCTCATGACCACTTTCACGGCTAAATATACGTACACCTACAACTTTACCGCCACCAGTGTTATTCATACGTTGTGATGTATCACGAACATCTTTAGCTTTTTCGCCAAAGATTGCGCGCAACAAACGCTCTTCGCTTGAGAGCTCCTGTTCACCCTTTGGTGTAATTTTTCCTACAAGTACATCTCCAGCTTTTACTTCGCTACCAATCTGCACAATACCGTTCTCATCAAGATGACGTAAACTATGTTCGCTTACATTTGGTATATCGCGGGTAATTTGTTCATCGCCAAGTTTTGTTTCGCGAACCTCCACCATATAGTCTTTAATATTTACACTTGTAAGCTCATCATCTTGCACTAGTCGATTGCTAATAATAATAGCATCGTCCATGTTATAGCCGCCCCATGGCATAAACGCTACACGGAGATCGCGACCAAGCGCAATTTCACCATCAGCAATTGAGGCACCTTCTATTAAGATATCGCCCTTCTTAACTTTCTGACCACGAGATACTCGCACCTTTTGATTTATAGATCGATCATCATTACTCTTTTCAAAATGTAATAACTCATAAGATTTCATGCCGTCTTCATATTTAACTTCGACAACATCACCATCAGCACGTATAACTTCGCCCTCGGCTTCAGCGGTAATTAATTGACTAGAGTTTTTAGCAATCACTCCTTCAATGCCAGTACCCACAGTCGGAGATTGAGGATTAATTAGAGGTACAGCCTGGCGTTGCATATTTGAGCCTGTTAGAGATCGATCAATACGGTTTTTTTCGATAAATGGAACCAATGACGCCGTAGATCCAAGGATCTGTTTGTGAGCCGCATCCATCATCGTAACTTCGCTAGCATCAATCTGGCCTGGCTGCATTTCAATACGAGCACTCACGCGTTCGTCAGTAAATGTACCATCTTCGTTCAGTTTAGCGCCCGCATCTGCAATAATTTCGTTACGCTCACGGGAAGCATCTAGGTAAACTACTTCATTTGTTACTCTGCCATCCTTAACTTTTCGATAAGGTGTCTCTATAAATCCATACTCATTAACACGTGCGTATGTTGCCAAATTAAGCACCAAACCAATATTAGCACCTTCTGGAGTTTCAACAGAACAAAGGCGACCGTAGTGTGTAGGGTGAGCATCGCGCACATCAAAACCTGCACGCTCACGGCTTAGACCTCCTGGACCCATAGAACTCAATCGACGTTTATGGCTTAATTCAGAAAGCGGATTAGTTTCATCCATAAGCTGTGAAAGCTGGCTACTAGCAAAGAACTCACGCACAGCCGCAACAACTGGGCGAGCATTTATCAACTGACCAGGAGTTACATTCTCAATATCAGTCATACTCATTCTGTCCATAGCATTTCGTTGCATGCGTAACATACCCACACGGAACTGACGAGCTACAAGTTCACCAACCAAATTAACGCGACGATTTGATAGGGAATCAATATCATCAGCAGGATCTTGTGTATTATTTAATCGAATTATTTCCTTAATAATAGAAATTAAGTCGCTTAACTGGAATACACGATTTTCAGTAGTATTTGGTAAATCAATACCCAATCGTTGATTGATTTTATAACGACCAACTCTGCTATAATCAAAACGTTTAAAATCAAAGAACATGCGCTCAATCATACTGCGAGCATTTTCAACAGTAGCCAAATCACCTGGACGCAAGCGTCGGTAGACTTCAATTAAAGCTTCATTGGTGCCACGAGTAGCATCTTTATCTAAGGTCTCTTCTATATATTTAGTATCGCCAGTATCAACGTCTGCAAATAAATCTTTGATCTCGCTAGTCTTGCTATAGCCAAATGCACGCAAAAGTGTTGTAACTGGCATTTTTCGGCGACGGTCAATCTTTACATAAATAACACCGCTAGTAGTGGTTTCAAATTCAAGCCAAGCACCACGACCTGGTATAATTTTAGCTCCATAATTGTTATGTCCAGCTACATTATCGGCAGTAAAGAACACCCCTGGGCTTCTAATTAACTGACTAACAACAACACGCTCGGTGCCATTTATAATAAACGTACCACGCTCAGTCATCCAAGGATAATCACCTAGATAAATCTCCTGTTCCTTAACTTCTCCAGTTACTTTATTAACCAGTTCAACTCGCGCGTACAAGGGAGCATCATAAGTTATATTATTTTCCTTAGCAAAACGTTCCGAGTTCTTTGGATCTCGAAAAGCGTATTCTTTAAAACTAAGGGAAAGTTTTTGTCCAGTGTAATCGTCAATCGGATTAATTTCTGTAAATATCTCACCCAATCCAGTATCGACAAACTCCTTCCAAGAGTCTTTTTGATGGGCAATGAGGTCTGGGACCGATAGTACGGTATCGTCTTCCGTGAAAAACACACGTTTAGACGCGCTGGTTGACAAATTAGTCATTTACACTCCTCGCATTTTTATAGTTATAATTTATTGAATCTGGCGCCGAAGATTCACTTTCTCCAATCTTATATATAGAACTGCCAATACTACACACAAATAACTGAAGATACACTACTTCTTACTACCATTCTACTACTATGCGATCAATATTTCAATAAGTAATTTACTTTTCTAAGCTCTACCATTATAATAATAGATAGAATATGAAAAAGAACTCTAACTATTTAAGTTACAATTCTAGCCAGTTACAGGACTACACATCTATCGTAAGTGAGGGTATTATTTTAGTTGGAGCTATTTGCATTGGCGTAATTGGAGCCTCTGGAAATAAAGGCACTGTTTTTACTTCTGGACTAGCAGCTATATTTGCAGGAGCATCTGTAGTAGCAATAAGTAAATACTTAAAGATCCGCCACGAAAATCACACTAAGACTGAAATAATAAACACTCAGCGTAATTTAATCGAGCGTAAACCCAAAGAGCAGTTAGTAGCGCTAGCAAAATATTATATCCAGTCTGGCGCTAGCAAAAGTACAGCTATTCAATTAGCCAAGGAACTAAGTACCCAAGACCCCTTAAAAGTGCAGCTTAAAATATTTCATAATATTTATGATGACGAGATGTCTAAACCTACAAAAACAGCGTCTATATCATTTGCATTGTTTATAATTGGCGGAATTGCACCTTTCTTGGCGGCAGTATTTTCGCCAGTAGCTTTTCGAGAGTTTGTAGTTTTTGGAATAATTACGATACTTTTGTCTGTTATTGGAATATTTAATGCAAAAAATAGCAATATACCAATAATAAGTTCAACTGTACAAAAAGTAGCGTGTGGAATAATTACAATAATATTCGTTTACGCAATAACAACATTATTTGGCACTGCAATTAGTTAATAATTTTGATCAAAATAAAAGCCTGATGTACTAATTTGATATTACAGAATAATAGATAAATTAGTACTTTTGCTTATATAAAGCACGGCGATCAGGTTCGCCTTACTACTTATAGCACTAGTAGCAAATAGTCAGACTTCGCAAATTGTGGTATGCGCCATTGAGCCTGATATTCCCGTCAATAACATTGCGAGGCATTTCATAATAGGTAACCTCCTCTTCCGAGCTTGACGGATTTGCCTTATCGGGGTTTTTGAGCACAATAGAACCGACGGGATTACCCTTGTAGCTTTTTTGTACAATATGAGTATTATGAGTATCTCCATGAATTTCCACTGACACATTGATACCTTCGGGATTATCATTAACCCCGTAGCTTGAGTGGTCAAGTGTAAGTACAACGGGCACAAAAGACTCCTTACAAGAATATGGATTACTATCAGATACCCAATTTGGTTTAGCTTGACCATTACCATAAGGATAGACCATCTGGTATAGGTCATAGTCTGGAGTGCCGGCACAAGCTACTAGCCCAGAGAATGCAGATGCAACGAGCATAGATGTAGCCAAAGCAGTTTTCTTATGAATAGAGAGCACGATACAGCCCTTCTTGACGCCTGCAGCTCTTTTCGCGCAGGATAACACATATTATATCATAATAATCATGTATTAGCTAGATGGAAATATAACTTCATCAATCAAACCGTATTTCTTAGCTTCTTCAGCGCTCATCCAGTAGTCTCTGTCGGCGTCTTTCTCAATTTTACTTATATCTTGACCTGTATTTTTAGATAAAATCTCATTCAAGCGCTGTTTTAGGTATATACTTTCACGTAAAGTTATTTCTTGGTCTGTAACTTTACCCTGTGTGCCGCTACTCGGTTGATGTATCATAATGCGACTGTTAGGTAACGCCACTCTTTTACCTTTAGTTCCGCTACTAAGTAAAAAAGCACCCATACTTGCTTGTAGTCCTATACCTATAGTTTGTACATCTGGTTTTATATACTGGATCGTGTCATAAATAGCTAATCCATCATATACACTACCTCCAGGACTATTTATATAAAGTTTTATATCCTTCTTTGGATCTTCATACGCCAAATGTAATAATTGAGCAACAACCAAATTGGCAGTATGCTCATTAACATCTTCACCTAAAAATATCACTCGTTCATTTAGTAAACGACTATAAATATCAAAAGCTCGTTCCCCGTTGTGAGTTTTCTCAATAACAGTTGGTACAAGATAACTAGTAGGTTTTTGCATATTGTAATTATATACAAAAATAGCACTCTTTGCAATCGAGTGCTATTTATCTGATGCGTTCTCTACTTCTTAGAGTTTAAACTAACTAGCCTATCTACAGTTTTTTCTGTTAATATTCTATTTGCTACATCACGTTGCACTTCTGGAGTTTTTAAATGTTTGCGCATATCTTCGCTAGGATATTGCTTACCAAGTTGGTTTATTTTTTCAAGGAGTTCATTTTCGGTTGCTTCAATTTTTTCTACCTTGCTCAATTCCGCTAAAAGCAATCCCGCCTTAACACGCTTTTCGGCAATTGGACGAACTTCATTTTCTAACCAATCATTCTTATCTTTATACTTCAAGCTCTTAATGTAATCATCAATCGACATACCACGATACATTAAATTACGATTCGTATCTTGCTCGATTAATTTCATTTGATCTCTCAATAATACATCAGGTACTGGTACAGTAGATTTTTCGACTAACTCAGCCACAAGATCATCTTTTAATTTTTCAAGAGCTTCGGTTTCCTTTTGTTTGGTTATTTCCCGCTTAATATCATCTTCAAGCTCTTCTACGGTTTTAAATGGACCAGCTTTTGCAGCTAACTCATCGTTTAACTCTGGTTCAACTACTTCCTTAATTTCATTAATAGTTGTAGTAAATACTACTTCTGCACCCTTCAAATTATCAGCATGGTAATCTTCTGGGAAGGTAAGATTAAGATCAAAAGTTTCACCTGTCTTTTTGCCAATAATTCCATCTTCAAACCCAGGAATAAAACTATTACTACCTAAAACCAAATCATACTTTTCGCCTTTGCCACCATCAAAAGCGATTCCATCTTTTTTACCTTCAAAGTCTATATTAACCTCGTCAGTTAATTTAGCAGGTCTTTGGACTGTCTTTTTAGAAGAAAAACCTTTCTTAAGGCGATCTGTAATTTCAGATATGTCTTTTTTTGTAACACTAACTTTTTTAGCAGTAGATTTAAGATTTTTATAATCGCCAATCTTGATTTTTGGCATAACCTCGCTCTCGGCTGTAAATTCAAGTTCGCTACCAGGCACAAATTTTTTTACTTCAACCTCAGGTCTATCGAGCGCCTGAAGTTTTTCGCTAATAAACGCATCAGCCACCGCTTTAGAAAGTGCACTCTCTAGAGTTTTCTGTGCTAACATGTTTGGATTTACATTTTTAGAAACTACACTTACAGGAACCTTACCTTTACGGAATCCAGGAACCTTTATATCCTTGCCTAGTTCATTTAAAGCAGCTAGCTCTGCATCTTTCAGTTCTGATACTCCCAAAGTAACATTAACAGCTACTTTTGTATCCGATAAATACTTTACACTTGTCTTCATACTAGTGTATAGTATAACATTTTTACCATATAATTAAAATCTTCTAAACTAGAATACTAAATAGAGAGTCATCTTCTTCATGATTAATACCACGATAATCTAATATTTTACTCATGGCACGCTCTACGCTTACATTATAATCTTTGCCAGTACTAGTTTCTAATAATCTATAAGTTCCAGATAGATTTTCTCTCGAATCAATAAATAATACAAATTTAAGATGCTTTTTTATGTATGATATTTTCTGTTTCTCTAAAGAAAAATTAACAATATCAACGTCCACACGTACTCCCTCGCTACGCATTTTCTCAGCAATCTCTAATGCAGAAGGTATAGCCGATTCATGAAAAATTGCTATACCAACATCTGCGCTAGATATATTACTATTAATTTCTATAAACTTTTTAAATACAGATTCTTGTATTGTAAATTCAACAAACTGATCCGAATTAGCGGGACCTACAGTAAGATATGGCTTTGTCCGCCCGCCAGAACACAATATATTACCATTTGTGTCTATAATTTCAAACACAGTATCCATATATTTACCAGATCCGGCCATTGTTAAAAAGCTATACTTTACATTTCCACATAGATTACCTAAATTTAAAATTTTTAGTAAATAGTCCATTTGTCCAAATTCTGAAACTGATCTTAGCTGAGCTGGTAAATCCTGTAATGTTTTTGCTGACCACAATATATAAAACTTATCAAAAGCTCCTTCAGTCGAATCAATAATTTCATTAACTTGATTTAAAAATCTATCTGGAACATTATACTCTTTTTTATCAATAAGGCGCATTATCATCTGTACTTGAACAGTGTCCAATCCTATATATTGACGTAATATTCTACCTACAGACATTCTATTATTAATAGATACATTCAGAGTTTCTTTAGCAGCACCAATTTTACATAAAATATCTATAGCTAAACTTATTAATTCATATTCAGCATAAATATTATTAACCAGCCCAATTTTAGCATTAAATTTCCAGTTGGTCATTCCGCCGTTACTATCAATATTTTGATTTGCATTGCAAATTCTAACGGGAGCAGGTGTATCTAAACTAATGTTTTTATATGAATTATATATTTCATATCCACCATCACTATAGCCATATAAACCTGCCTCTGTTCGGCATATATTATTAATACTGCCTATTAAATAGGGTGTATTATTCCCCATTTGAGGAGAAATTTGACTGACTTTCGTATTAGGATTATCCATTTACAAATTTACATAAACCATAAGCTTAAATATCAAAATTATACCAAAAAGTACTCCGCTATACAACGGAGTACTTATCTTGGTTTGTAGTTACTATCTACAGATTACGCACCTTTTCTACTATTTAGGTAGTAGTAAGCTGCTACAGTGATTGCTGTTACGCCAATCAATGCACCTGCGATTGTCATACCACCAGTCTTAGGAAGTTCAGGTGTTTCTTCTTTACAATCTGGGCTGTCCTTTGGAAGATGTTCTTTACCTGGAACTCCACAATTTTCTTTCTTCTCTACAGGCTTCTCTTCACAATCAGACTGATTTTTTGAATATTTACGCTTTCCAACTTCTAATTTTTGGTCTTCTTCATATTCTTTCTTGGTAATAACCTTGTTTAGATTCTTTGTAGATATTTCACAAACAACTTCTTTGTCTTCTTCAGCTACTACAAAATCTTTTTTACAGTTATCAAACTTTTCAGTTGTTGGTTTTATTGAAGCACTTACCTTGTACTTACCTACTTGTTCTTGAGTATAAATGTATTTAACCTGATTTTTCTTTAGTGATTCAGCGTCTACATCTTTAGCATTAATTACTTTTTCTGTAGTCTTGCCATTTGAATCCTCTATAACAAGAGTAACGCTTTGTAATTTAGTATTCTCTACTTTATAGCTTACGATGAACTCAAACTTAGTTCGATCAAGTATATTTACCTTTAGGCTCTCACAACGTGCAAACTCTTTAGGTGCAGGTGGAGTTGCTGGAGGTGTTGGTGGAGTAACCGGTGGTTTTGGTGGTGTTGGAGGTGTTGGTGGAGGAACAGGCACTGCATAAATTGGATTACCGCAAGATTTTATAATTGCGTATTTAAAGTTACCTTGATCATCCAATACAACTAATACAGGAAGCTGAGTAGTGCCAGGCTTAAAAGCTACACCGCCAACATGAGTATTTTCGTAGTAAGTCCTACCAGCTATAGATATTCTCTTACCATAACCAAAATTTGTACGACCAATACTTGAAGAATTAGTAGCAACAACGCGACCATTCGCTATAACTTCACCCTTATTATTAGATATACCCTCAAATACATGGGTACCTGGAGCCAAAGTTCGCTTAATCCAATAGTGATCCATTATGGCACGAATATCACCTGTAGCGTTTTGATCATATTTAGCAGTAAGATCATTATAATTACCAATACCACACCTAATAATAGAGTTATCTGAACAGTCTCCACCTGCTGCTTCAGCATTGATTCGGTTTATATATGAACCCACACCCAGAACAGTTAGAAAAGCCACTGCTAGCATTGATACTGCTAGGATTCGCTTTTTTACCATCTGCTGCAGATTTGCTTTTTTTGCAATTCTTCGCTTTTTATACATTATATACACTTCTTTCTTAAGTTTTTATACTCTCATATTCTAGCATATATATTTTTTAATGTCAATACCATTATCCTATTAAACTTAAGTTTTTTAATATTCTATATATCCATTAGCTTCAGACCATTTATATAAAACTATACCGCTCGCTACTCCCACATTAACCGAACGTGTACTGCCTCGCTGAGGTATAAATATAGTCTCTTTAGCAATTCTTATCATTTCATCACTTACACCAGGACCTTCAGCTCCAAATACTAATATAGAATTTTTAGGAATATTATATTTATATATTGATTTAGCGCCAGGAATATTATCTACAGCTATAATTACCTTACCTTTAGTAGAAATACAGAAATCATCAATTGTCCTATGATGATGAATGGTTAAATAAGCATCCGTAACCATAGCACCTCGCCGATTCCAGTGCCGTCTGCCTATTATATGCACAGCTCTTACATTAAAAGCATTGGCATTGCGGACTATAGTGCCAATATTAAAATCGTGTTGCCAATTCTCTATTGCGATTTCAAGAGGGACAGCTCTTTTAGTTAAATCCGCTTTAATAGCTTCAACCTTCCAGTACCTGTATTTATCTTCAACATTACGGCGATCACCATTTTCTAATAAATATTTGTCGTATTCATCTCCAGTTGGCCAGGGTTTCGGGCAAGGGCCAACACCAACCCTATTGACTTCATTATTCATAGGTTTAGACTAGCAAATTTGATATACTATTTAAAGATGCGCAGAAAAAAACAGAAAAAAATAAATTTCATACAAGTTATTTGGGATTTTTTGAAACTACAAGTAGCAGCCAATATATTATTTGTAAGTACGCTGATGGGATTTTTAATTGGCGATAAAGTTCTACATACGCCGCAATTACCCACGCTAATAGTAGCCAGCATTATAGGTAATATTTTATTTTTTATAATAGATAGAGACTGGGTATTTACCAAAAAAGGTGCAAAATATGGCAAGTGGGCAATTCAGAAATTTATAATTTTTATGAGCTTGAATTTTGTTTTAAATATTCTGCTAATAGAATTCTTTGGATGGGTACTGAGAACTACTCCTGATGCAAGCCACACTATCATATTGTTCACTATATGGGATTTTGCTACTGGATGGATAGGTCCTTTTATAGGAAGTAATCTGTCAAATAACTGGGAAATGTATGTTGCTCAATTTTTATCGGGTTTTGTATTTGCTGGGTGGTCCTTTGTAGGATTAAGGTTTTGGGTATTTGCCCCAATTCGGCAACATGCTAAGGTTAGTCGTAACCATGCAATCACCACAAGAAGACCAAACAGGCAAAGAAATAATATTGGTAAGAATAGGACCAAAAAGTCAAAATGATAGGTTTTAATCACGTTATATCAGGGGTAATTATTGGGTCAATAGCCCCCTTACCTGCAGTTCCCGTTATTGCACTAGCTAGCCACTTTGTAATGGATGCACTACCTCATTTCGGCAAGAGTGAAGTATTTAAGCCCTACAATAAAAATTTTAAATTATTGCTAATATTTGACGCATTAATGTGTTTTATAATCTTAGGCTTTGGTCTTTGCCTAATACCAGATAAAAAACTCGCTATTATAGCTGGCGCATTTTTTGCAGCATTACCGGATTTTCTCTGGTTATTAGAAGGTAGAATAAAGTGGATGGAAAAATATTTCTGGTTTGCAAAGAAAATTCAATGGGGTGAGATGCCAGATGGATGGACATACGAACTAATCTTTTTTGCTTTAATGGTAGTAGTATTTGCTCTAATAATTTAAGTATTAAATAAACTCTTCAAATTAAAAAAGACATTGTAACAACATCGCAACGTCTATTACTATTAGGTTTTTAATTATATCAATGGTACAGATGAGAGGACTCGAACCTCCACGCCCGAAGGCACTAGCACCTGAAGCTAGCGTGTCTACCAATTCCACCACATCTGCGTATACCGAGTATTATTGTATATTTTTTATATATTTTAATCAATAATTACCATAGTATATTTGTTTCTTTATTTCTATATTAATATCTTTTTTGTTTCTGTTTTGAGCTGTTTTTATACCTATTTTTTGTAGTTTTAAAGGTTTTTAGTATCAAAACAGTATCAAGAGTGATACTACTGCATAGATAAGCTCAGGACGTTAAAAAGTATCGTAATGTTACAAAAAATATAGATTAAATCCGTTTAAATTCTAATGATATCTTGAAAAAGCTTGATTCACCGCATGAAAAAAGAATACCCTTATGCAAGAGTATTCTTCATCAAAATCTGAGATGAGAGAACTATATCAAATCAGCAAAAACTACGAGAAATATATAGGGAAAGAGATGGAGAGGTAGATTTAACTATGGCTATATAGCATCATACCAATTAGTATAAATTAGCTTTCTTTTTTCGAACGCCTCTCTTCCACCTTCCATAATATCAACAATTTTTTGATGCGTTTGAATACAATCAATATTTCCACAATCTGCATTTATCTTCTCATCGTATTCTGTGGAAATAACACATTCTGAATCTCCTAATACAGGAATATTGGCATTATGCGTTGCGAATATAAATTGAATAGAGCTTTTCTTTTTCTTAATAGTACTTATTACTTCTTGATAGATAATCTGATTATCTAAATCATCTTCCGGTTGATCAATAATAATTAAATCATTCTCTTCCTGAGTCAAAATAAACAGTATCAGTGCGGATGCCCTTTGCCCTATTGAATGTTTCTCAAGCAATTTCTCATGATAAAATATTTCCACTAAATCAGGGCATTCTTCACGAATAAGATTACTATAGCTTTCCTTGATTTTATCGTATACTTTTACAACTTCATTATCGGTTAAAATTTCACGAAGTCTTTTACCGTTCTCTAAAACAGAGTCAATAATAATATCCACAAAATCAGAATACTGTTTTGAAATCTCAGTAATTTTATTATCAGTCAAACCAGTTCCCTTAAGCTTAGCTTTAATATCTTGCTTAAATTTTTCTTTATCACCTTTGAAAGTAATTTCAATTTTAAGCTTACTTTGGCTCTCATTTATCTTTTTTATTTCATGTTCATATTTTCTAAAAACATCATTGAGCATTTTATTTCGCTTTCGAGTAAAGCTTTTTATTTCTAAAATTAAACGATCCCTTGAATTGTTCCGCTTAGTAAACTTATCAATATCTGCCAAAGTTTTTTCGAGTTCAGATTTATATTTAACATAGCTATCAGGATCTAACTCTTCATCATTTATCTCACGCTTAATATTTGCAAATTCTTCTTTTAGAGATTTAATTTCATTTTCCAGTTCTCTGCTCAATTCTTTTAACTGCAGCTCTTTTGCAGCAATAGCCTCGATTTCGCTATCGATTTTTTCAAAAGACACAGTAACATCTTTCAAAATTAATTCAATTTTTTGGAATAACTCTGCATTATATTCGCTTTTATAATCAGATGCACTAAGCTCTGTCTTATCTATTTCTTTATATGCAGTTGTTAGCTTATTATACGCAGCATTTACATTACCAATTAACGCTTTAATCTTTGAATTATCTTTGTTATAAGATGTCTGTTTTTTAAGCTTTTCAGAAATCCCTTTTTCTTCAAAAATCTCAAGTCTATGTTCCAAATCTTGTTGCACAGTCTTAAGTTCTTGTACTTTTTCAGGAATAGTTTCAAGTTGCAAGAAATCTTTTATTGAATTTTCAAGACTATTTAAATTTTCCTCTTTCAAGTCCAAATCGCCTTTTATTTTACTACCTACTAACTTCTGCAATAGCTCAAAAGCATATCCACTTTTCGTAAAAGATAAATCCTTCTGCCCAAAATATAATGGATTATTTATTAAGGTATTTATCGATATTCCTACATCATTTCCATCACTGTCTATGACAGAAGGTTGCTCTCCCATCAGTCTTTTTAATTCGTATCTTTTTCCATATTTGTCAATAATTTCTAAAGATACTTCTCCGCCAGATCCTAATGTATTTTTAACCAAATTATTTTTATAATCACTATCTATATCCGCATTAAGATTCAAGGCATATCTAATCGTCTCTAAAATTGACGATTTTCCACTTCCTCTAATTCCAATTAACGAATTAAGCCCATTCGAAAATGGTATTTTAACAGAATCTAATTTACCTCCTTTAAATGATGCCGACTTAATATATCCGTGGTTGCAAGTAGGCAAAGCGTTTAAAAGTCTACTCTCATAATCTTGTAAAGCAAACTTGATCGCTGCAAATGAGTATTCCCCAATCTTAATAAAAGAAGTTTTTCCTTTTCCTATTTCCTCAATACTTTTTGGATCAGAACCTTCAACAAAAGCTTTCTCATAACCAAACCATTCTTTTATCTTTTTTATATTATCAAAAGTTCTTAATTGCTGTAAGCCTAAAACTCTCTTCTTAAATTCATGGTTTTGTGCTAAAGCAGAAAGCCTACCACCACCATATTCCGAAATTAACCCGCTTCTTTTTTCAATATGAGCAAAGACAATAAAATAATCTTTATTAAGCTTTTCAAGTTCTACAAACAAATTGTTTAAATCTAAATTACAACAGGTATTTTCGTTTTCTCTATTATCAATTCCTTGAAACGCAGCAGTCAAAAATCTATCAATATGATTTTCATTGTTTTTTATCCAGTCATCGGGATTAAACATAATAAGAGTATGAACCCCGTTTTTTCCATCTTTAAGAGATAATTCCACACCTGGCAAAATGAATACATCCTTCTTTTTTGCCGATTTTTTTATGGCTTTATATTCTGCTAAATCAAATTTATTGTGATTTGTAATCACTCCAACTTTAATTCCACTGTTGTACAAAGCATCAACATAGTCTCCTACAAAAGAATTCTCTTCACCAGAATATTTAAATTCTTTATCTTTCTGTGTATGGAGATGAAAATCACATCTTACCCATTCACACCCATTTTCAAACATATGCCTTCTTTCGCCTTTCTTTATTCCTAAATCTTCGGCACGATTGAATGGTTATCTATGCCGTCTTTTGTAATATCCCATCGTGCAACATTAATTTTCTTTATTCTCTTTCCACTTCCATAATCTAACAAATCTTCCCGTCCTAAATTATTAAGGACTTTTTTCAAGCCACCTAATCCCGCAGAAGATAACAAATATGCCTCTTCTGGATTGCAAAGTTTACAGTAAATCAAAAGTTGTCCTAAATTTTGCAAATTCAAGGCAGTTTTTTTCGCTTCAACAAGGTATAGCTCTGCTCTATCTTTCCATATAACAATTCCAAGAACATCTATTTCAATTTTCAATCCTACTATTTGCGGGTAGTATTTTATTACATCGTATTTCTCTAAAACTGAATCCAAATATACAGAATGGCAGTCAACAACAATGACTTTGCACCTCTTCCCACGAAATTTGTCGTTAAGATAGGTTTCCATCCATCTGCACATACCTGGATACAAGTCAAATTCGCTTTTTACATTATTCTCCATAACCCAATTCCTTTGCTATCTGTGTCCATGAGTCAAAATGTTTCCCTCTTATTTTTTCAGGCAGACTCTCATCATTTTCCATTGGATGTATCGGTTTATTCCTTTGTCTGATTGGCTTTTCCCAATAAAATTGATGCGTTTTATTTTCATCTAAATAATCCAGTAACTCTTCTGCATATCTTTCCAAAGCTCTTTGTTTATGAACAACATTAAACCCTATCGGCAAAAATTCGTTTGCCCATATTTTTAATTGATGCTCCTTTTTCCAGTAATATGGTTTATCTTCATTATATTTTTTTAAGTTCGAATCTCTAAAGTTAGGATGTCCAAAGTCTATAGTTTGAACTGGAATATCCAATGTTTTCAGCATATTAGCCACATCAATAACAAATTGCCAATTCCCAGGGATTTCAATATATACTCTATGGCAGCCATCTTGACCAAAAGCGATATTACTTTTTCGAATATAGCCTGTTACATCCGCAACACCTCTAAGAAGCTCTTTCTTTTCGTCTGTCGTCATCTTAAACAGTTCATCACCCATTGTCATTGTTGAGTGATGTATCCCTTTCCCAATGAACCTTAATATTTCCCTCATCGTATAATCTTCATTTGGTTTTGTGAAAGAAACCCTTGTCGCTGTTTTAGTCTGAGAAATGGGAAGAGAATGTCCTAACAATGGCTCAATAACACCTCTTATATCAGCCAAACTGCTTTTAACATATACTGGGACTTCTAACCCTTCATCGTCTTTTAAATTTTTATGAGGTATCTCAATAGTAATAGTTGTGTTTCTTAAATCCCTTTGGACTTCACCATTTCCTAATATCATTCCAATTAAATATGCCATTTGATTATTCATTTCCTGTATCCTCACTCTCTTCTTCTGTAAAACTTATATAAATTTGATCTGCAATAGCCTTTGCCATTAGTGGTGGAACTGCATTACCTATTTGAGTTCTGATATCCACTTTGTTGCCGTAAAAAATAAATTTATCATCAAACGACTGTATCCTTGCAGCTTCTCTTGGCGTAATTGCTCGGTTTAAGAATGGATGATTGTTCATTCCATTTGATGCGGCATCAAACCTGGTGTCAATAGTAGGAGATGGTTCATCCCACTTTAATCTACCCCAAGTTGAATTGAATTTTTGTTTCCCTAAAAGTCCGTCTGGCAAACACTCCTTCCCTTTTTCTGGTGGTATCATACTCAATTTATGGATAGCAATTTCTGAGTGTTTAGAAGCTTTGTGGTTATATAATTTTTCGCTTCTGCTTCTCATTAACTTTTGATAGTCTGATTTTGTCTCTGTTATATATTCTTGTTCAAATGTACCTTCATTAGAATTTAAATATGCTAAATCTTCAATCGCATCCCTCACTGTAACCAACTCTGAAACTGTTGGTTTTGGCAATGATATTGCTCTCCCTTTGTTACACAAGAAAATAACTCTCTCTCTGTTCTGTGGAACACCATAATCACTCGCTCGGACTATGCCTACACTTACCTCGTATCCAATTTTTTCAATTTCACTAATAATTTGATTCTTAAACCATCCGTTAGAAGTAGACATAAGACTTTTCACATTCTCTATCACAAAAACATCCGGCTTTAATTCTTGAACCAAATGTAAATATTCGATAAATAAAAAGTTTCGAGGATCATCTAACCCTAATTTCTTGCCTTTCAATGAGAATCCTTGGCATGGTGGTCCTCCTATAATCATGTTCACCTTTTTCTCTTTTGAAAGATTTACTATCTTTTCTTTGATTTTTTTATCTTGAATATCGCCAATAATCAACTCTGCACTTTGAATATTTTTTGCAAAAGTTTGTGCCAACTTTTCGTTAATATCGAGTGCAACCTTTGTTTCAAAGTGTTTATTCTTATGCATTCCATATGACATACCGCCTGCACCACAGAATAAATCTAATATTCTAAACTCCATCTTTATATCTCTCTTTCGCCTTTTAATCAATATTCTCTTGAATATTTCTTTACCATTTATTTGCGGTTTGAATAAATCATATTCATTATCTGACCCATGATTAGCTTCACCTACAATTTCAAATTCATTATCATTATGATATTTTAAGTATGTTAGTGGAACTCCCATAATGCCATAATAATCAAATGGAATTTCGGACACCCTTGAAATATGTATGGCATCATAATTATCATATTTAGGGTACCTTTCCTTGTTGTAGCTATATTCTAAATTTAATTTGATCCTATCTTTTGTTACATCAAGGTTCGTAAGCCACATAGCATTTCCCAAGCTTCTCCATTTTTGTCCAGATGAATCTATCCAAAATCTTGTTCTTCTTGGTTCTGTATCTGCAGGAACCTTAAATGACATATCACCAAAATGGTGTCCAACTCGTGCTTTATTGTTTTTTATATACGGAAAAATCTCTTTGTAAGTTATTGCATTCTGATTGCTAATTAGCAAATATTGTTTGTTGTATTTTATTAATAGCGAAAATAATTCGATAAACTTTGAAAATGGCGGATTTGTAACAACGATATCCGCTTCAATTAAATATTCAACGCATTCATTGCTCCTAAAATCTCCGTCTCCAATGAGTTTTTTTATGCAGTTTTGTTCGGTTATTATTTTCAATACTTCGGCATCATCTAACACCTTATTTTTAGATGAAGGCATATGGTCAATGGATAGAATTAAACCTTTATCATCTTCACTTGAATGCATCGCAGATTTTGCATAAGAAATGCATACAAGTTTTTTTAGCTTAAGATTATTAAAATTCTTCAAGAAATATTTGGCAAAAGCAGACTCATACGGGTCATCGCAATTACATAGAACTTTTTTTCCACGCAATTGAGGTTCGTAATGGACTAATTCCTTTTCTATAGTGCTGTAATCTGTATACCATTCATCAGTGTTATTACTGCTGTATTTAGCTTTATTTAAAACTGAATTGCCCATAGTTAAACCTCCTCCCTAAGTATTTTAATGAATTTCTACTCATCTGTTTTTATCTTCTACACATTCCACGATCTCTGAAATATCGCAATCTAATACATCACATATCCTTACCAACACATCGGTTGTAACATTTTCCCCATTCTTCATTTTATAAAATGTACTTTTACTGACTTTTGCCTGTTCCATAAGTTCAGCATTTTTCATATCTATATCTATCATTTTCTTAAAAAGTTTCTTGTAACTTAGTTTAGACACAGTACGACTCCTTTCATGCAAGCATACTATTAATAATTATAGTATACCATATCAATCGAATTTTTAATAGCCTTTTCTTATCTTTTCGCAAACTTTTTTCTAATTAAAAAAGAATCCGGTGCAGTCCAAAGACCACACCGAACATAATTTTACCTCTCAACCTCTTTAGATATTTTATTCTTTTCCTTAGAATTTGCCCTTTCTTCACTTCGATATTTCCTAATAGCACCAATAACCGACTCCTTTTTCTTCTCTGTTTTATTTCTGCCAAGATAGTTATTCATGTTTACTTTCAGATGTTCCAATTCTTCATATTCGGCTGATAATGAATTATGTTTCTTGATTATCTCTTCTTGTTTAACCTGCAAATTCTTAGAATGCTCATTCAACTTTTTGAACAAATTTTTACCGGATTTTGTTTTTAGCTCTCCTACTACAACATGTCTCAACTGCGGAAATTGTTTAAGGAAAATATCTATTTCCTCATAGGATTTCTGGTAGGCTTCTACATCTTTTCGATTCATCATCATATATATATTTTGTCATTCGGATTTTTACGATAACCTTCGTAATGTTCTCTTTTGCTTATACAGATTTGAATATGCTTTACTACTTCTTTTATCCTTTTTGCTCCCGTGATAGCTTATCAAACTCTCGCTTCAACTCATTTTTTTCGATTGATATTCGACTGATACCACACTCCAATTCTTCCATTGAATTAAATCCTTTATTCCTGATTTCAACAAGCGAAGAAGCTGCCGTTTTAAGATTGTGTCTTGTTGCCCACTGCTCGTAGCCTTTACTTGACCTTGCTTTTTCGCTTTTCTTAATATCAATAATATTTCCAAGTTCTTTCTCTTTATGCAAGATTCTATCTTTGATTCTTTCCTCAGTGTAATTGACTCCTATAGCCTTTGCTCTGGTAAATCTCTGCTGATTTTTACTTTTGAAAGCTATGCGTTTACCTTGTTTGATTTCATAACCATAGCGTTCCATCTTAGATAGAAAGTCCTGCCAATTAATTGACTGTTTTATAGCCCTATCAATATCAAATTGAAGCCTTGACTTATAGCTGCTTCCTTTTTTATCTTCATTCCAGTCGTACCAATTCACAAATTTTCTTCGCTTAATCTCGTTGATTTCTCTCTGTGCTTCTTGGTCGATGACAGATAAATTATGCTCCCTGCATAGTCTGTCGCTTTGGCTTCTAATGTTCATATAGGAACCGTAATAGGAATAATATACTTTGCCTTCATCAACATCTATGGAATTAAAAATGATGTGATTATGGATATGGTCTTTGTCGATATGAGTAGCTAAAACATACTCATACTTGCCCTCTAAAATCTTTTCACAAAGTTCAATTCCGACTTGATGAGCTTCTTCAAAACCGACTTCTTCCAGGACAAAGGATTGAATTAAATGATGAGCTAAAATTTTAGTTCTTGAGTTAAACTATTTCTTTGTAAGTTCAAATTCCTTATGAGCATTTCCTCTACTACAAAGATGAGTTGTAACATAGATTTCATCATCAGTTTTGTCTCCATTACAGATATAATCTATTGCCTTTTTCAGTGTTGTTTTAATCGGATGTATCTTTGTAACAGCCATTAGCCTACCACCTGATTGATGATATAATCCGAAACTTTTTCTCTAAATTCTGATAGGAAAAGCAGTTCACCTTGCAAAGCTTTCTTGATGCTTTCAATATCATCTTTGTAAATAACTCCAATGCCATTTACCATCTTTGTAATCTGATTAAGGTTTGCTGAATTACGACTGACAAGGGAAGATAATTCCCTCAATTCTTTCCTAAATTCACCGGATATATTTATGCTGATGATTCTATTTTTGAAAATACTGTCTCTATAAAACTCTCTTTTACTCTTGAAATTGGTCAATGCAAATCTTCAGTTAAGCTCTTTCATATCTTCTTCATTCACCATAAAGTGAACCGTACAGTTGTTTTTACGATTAACGGTCTTTGATATTTTTTATAGCTCCTTTCTTCTTCGGGGTCTTAGGGTTTCCCTAAAATTGATTAAGCTGAATTGCCAGCTTACAAGCCTACTTTTTCATATTTTTAGTATCAAAACAGTATCACTAAGGAGCTTTTTGCTCCTACAAAACGCTGAAACGCTGTATTTTCAACGATTTTATAGCAGAAACATATTTGCTTCTGTTATTCCCACTTAATAATTACTTGTGGCTTTGATTACTATCATCTTTCATTACTATAACTTTGCCTTAGCATAGCTATAATATCGCGCATCTCAGATAGTTGTTTTACCCCAGAATTTAAAGTTTTATATGGATCAAAAATATCTCTAATTTTAGAATATAGTTTAACTAGCTCTGAATTCATGTCGCGCATAATAAAAGGAGATTGCAATCTACCTTCAGCAGCTATAGCCGTGATTGAACCGCCACAAGAATTTACCAAACCACAAAACATGTCATAAACCGCCAAAATGCGCCGCTTATCTTGCACTGTACGATATTTGAATTGTGGGTAAAAATTAAATATTCCCTGGATTGGATCGAAACAATATGGCATATTAATATCGTTTTGCATCTCTAATTTATGTAATGCCGCAAAAAAGTTATCCAATTGAGATTTATCTATATGTATTCCAGCAAACATAGGTGGGATAATGTACTCGGCATCGCTAAAATGAGTTGCACTATAAACAAGATTTTCAATAGCGCTTACTTCTATATTAGAATTAAAATCATCTCCAATAGCAATAGTTGTTGCACCCATTTTATCTGCAAGTTTACTTATCTTTTTAATTTTACGCTTACGAGTACGGTCATTAAAATCCATAAATGTACAAAGTAAAATACCTGCAATTTGGCGGTTATTTTCTCTGGCTTGCTTTATTATAGAATGCGAATATCTATGACTCGTAGCTACAGATATCATCTTGCTATCTATTACTAATACCTTTTCAGGGGATAATTTATCAATATCATTCAACATATCTTGCAACGCTTTTCGAGAAGAAAAAGTCATAGCTATAGTAGATTTATTTTCGTTATAAAAATCAACCTGCATAATCATTTCAGATATAATACCCAATGTACCTTGAGAACCAACGAATAAAGGAGTCAGATCTATACTACCGTCTTTTTGACGAACTTTAGAAATGGAATTATACCCACTATTATCATAAGCTTCTTTATCTATTTGATTTATCAATCCTTCGTTTTCTTCAATCAATGTTTCAATTTCGCGGTAAACTTTACCTTCAAAATCTGTCTGAGCAGCCTTCTTAGAAACTTCTCGCTTTGAATATCTACGAGTTTGAATAACGTCACCATTCGCTAAAACCACTTCAAGTTCTTTTACACTATCTGCTATTCGATTTGTGTCACTACTTGTATTCCCAGATACACCAGAAGCAACTGCGCCGCCTATAGTTCCGTTCTGTGAATACGAAATAGATGGCATATAGTAACCCTGAACTTTCATAGATTCATCAAGAGTCTTGCAAGATAGACCAGGCTGAATACGAATAAGGCGCTGCTTTGAATCAAACTCAAGAATATGATTCATGTGTATCGATGTGTCTAAGATAATTCCCTTACCAATAGATGAGCCTGTACGATTATCGCCCATGCCACGCACAACAACACCAATATTATGACCCTTTTCAGATAGCTGATATGTAAATTTAGCGACCTTACGAATATCACCTGTCACGTATGGACATATTACTATTTCTGGGCGCAAAGTTAAAATACTTTTATCAATTGAAAGTGTCTTTCGCAAATCTGGATTCACACTGACATCGCCAAAAGTGTGCTCGTTTAAGTATTGGGCAATTTTATTCACAACCACTCCTCTATTTCTTACTTATAATATAATAGCATATGCGTAATGATTAGTGCAGATATTGTTTTTATTATTAAGATATGATAAATTAGTAAATGTTACCAAAAAACAATATATCATTTTTGCACGAGTGGTGGAATTGGTAGACACGCTAGCCTTAGGAGCTAACAGATTCGCTTGCCTGTTCTTGTATTTTATAGGAGTAATATAGCCTTTTTTCGCTAAAAGAGGAGTCTATTCTTGTAACAGACTCCTCTTTTAGACTCCTTTATCGTTTATAAGGATGTTTTTACTTGATCGTTGTCGTTATGTTTATTGTAAATTTTATCGGTTACAGCGGGAAGTGCATTTGATTTTTCTGCTTCGGTCGAGTGGGTATAGATTTGCAAGATTATTGTTATTGAAAAATGCCTAAGGATAACTTGTGCATCTTTTGCCGAGACGTTAGCTTCTTTGAGCATTGTAGCAACGCTGTGGCGAATCTCATGAAGCGTTATCTCTTTTAATCCCACTTTTCGAACAGCATCTTTAAATGTTTTGATAAAGCTTCTACCGTCTATCAGGTTGTCTTTTTTAGTAAGGTAGAGAAGTTCGTCGCCATCTAGATAGAGCCGTCGTTCATATTCTGCTTGCAGCTCCTGTTTTATACTCGGCAGAGGTGGCAAATCGCGAACACTCGCCCTTGTTTTGAGCGAGCCGATTTTTGGCTCACGCCCCACGAGATAAACCTGCTATCTAATATGTATAGTGTTTTCGGTAAAATCAATATCTTTCCAGCGCAAGCCAAACGCTTCACCGCGTCGTAATTCATAATGATACATGAAAAGGAATAAACCGTAGTATGGATGGTCTGTCATAGAGTAAAATGCTTTAAAAATGCTATAATGCTCTCCAGTATAGGCAACAAGTTTAAGGAGGAAAGATTATGGATTATAAAGAAATAAAGCTT
>ERZ773099.438-NODE-438-length-35895-cov-16.258929_pt1 | contig 35895 bp, 29 predicted proteins | sample MGYA00511120_ERZ773099 | MGnify/ENA primary metagenome ERZ773099 (study PRJEB29015, sample SAMEA2738012) | human oral metagenome | biome: human oral; feature: human-associated habitat; material: dental | place: China | collected 2104 ... | reverse complement strand
GGGCGCACCCAGCCGAGCGACTGGAACATGGACCAGAAGCCGTGGGAGACGTGGATGCAGGCGCAGCCGACGAAAACGGCGTACAGGATCACGAGGACCGGCGACTGGAAGGACGCGATCATACGATCGTAGGGCGTGGTCACGTCCGCGCCGAAGTTCGCGAGCTTCGCGGGCAGGCTCACGGTGGTGAAGTGAGCGATGTGGAAGACGAGAATGAGCAGGATGAGCACACCGCTCACGCGCATGGTGCGCGCCGCGTAGGAGTCCGTGACGGACTTCTTGACGACGTAGCGGGTGGAGCGGGCGCGACGGGAACGCAGCCACGTGTAGGCGGCGGCCCACAGGTGGATCACGAGCATCAGCAGCATTGCCGCACGGAACACCCAGATGAATCCGCCGTGCGGGAAGATCGGCACGAAAGCCTCTTCGTGCAGCCAGTGCGCGTAGTCGTTGTAGACCTGCGCGCCCAGGAACATCTTGAGGTTGCCGTAGGAGTGGAACAGCAGGAAGAAAACGAAAACGAAGCCCGAGACGGCCATCAGCTGCTTAATAAAGACGCTGGTGGTCCACGCGCGGCGCTTCTTCGTTGCGACATTTTGAGTGGCCATGGGATGAGCATATCGGCGTGACGCACGACATCGGTAGGACCATGGCACGAGGCGCGCACACCTCGTGGGTGCCGCCGCTTCGCTTTCCGCGGTTTTCCGCGGCTAGAGAGGCACAGCGCGCGCGCATCCGAGACGAAAAATGCGGCCCGGGCGGGCTCCGTAAGCAAGCCTTAGATTGCCGATTAATGTGACGCGGACGGTTCCTATTTGGTGGCGGCCCTCGCACCCGGGTTGGACAGGGGTGCCCGCATCTCGACCGCCTCCTCAACGGGGTTGCGGAAGTACCGTGGCCGGCGCCCAATCTCGACGAATCCTCGGGAACTGTACAGTGCGATGGCGGCCTCGTTGGAGGGGCGCACGTCGAGGAAGATCTCGGCTGCTCCTGCCTCGCGCGCCCAGCCCACAAGCGCATCGAGGATGGCCGCCCCCGCGCCGCGGCCCCTGGCCCGGGGCGAGACCCCGATCGTCATGACGTCAGCCTGGTCTCCCCCGATCTTGACGCCGCCGTAGCCGATGGGCGCCCCATCGTCCCCGAACGCGATCCAGTAGCGCGAGGCGGGGGAGGAGAGCTCGTCGGCGAGCATGAAGGGCGTCCACGGGTCCTCGGGGAAGGTGACGGCCTCAAGGTCTACGAGGGCCTGCAGGTCCTCGGGGGTGGCGACTCGCAGCCGGGCGCTCATAGGCGGGCGGCGGGCTGGCCCTGGATGTCGGGGCGGCGCAGGTAGAGGGGGTCGGTGCGCAGGCGGCCATCCTCGCCGCGGGCAAGGCGCGCGTCGACGATTCGGCTCATGACGGCGGGGTCGAGCTCGACCTGGGGGCCGAGGTCGGCGCGGGCGAGCTCGGACACTGAATGCGCGGGGATGGGGGCTCCGGCGACGACGAGGCCGGGTGCGGCGTGCATTGCCCCGAGCAGGGAGCCGACGTCCCCGACTTCTAGGCGCCCCTCGAGCGTGACGTCGTCGGGGCCGGCGGCGACGTAGGCGCCCCAGTAGAGCTCGCGTCGGCGCGCGTCGGCGATCGCGTAGACGCGCGCGTCGGGGGCGAGCAGGTCGAGGCCCTGGCGGGCGATGACGTCGAGGGTGCTGACCCCGTAGGCTGGCACTCCCGCGACGCGGGCGAAGACCCGGGCGGACACGAGGCCGGCGCGCAGCCCCGTGAAGGGCGCGGGCCCTGTGCCAACGAGGACGCGTTCAACGCCCGCGTCGGCTAGGACCTCGGGCAGGCCTGCGGCGCCGAGTGCCTCGCGCACGAGCGGGGTGATGGATTCCGCGTGGTGGCGCCCCGAGTCGTTGCGGGCGCGGCCCGTCACGCGACCGTCTTCGATGATGGCGACCGCTGTGGCGGCTTGTGTGTCCAGGGCTATCTCTCGCACGCTGAAATCCTACTCGTCGGCGTTCGTGTCGTCGCTGTCAGCGGCATCCGCGCTCCCCTGCGCGCGAGCGGTACTCGCCCCGGCCTCGTCGATGCGCGCTCCCCCGTGCGCTGCGACGAGCGCATCGAGGACTCCGTCCCAGCGGTGCCCGTGAGCGTGCAGGACAATGCCGCGACGCCCGTCGTCCATGTGTTCGAGGTCGATGACGTCGCCGTCACGCTCGGCGGTTCCGCCGGAGGCCCTGCGCACTTCGATGGCCAGGCGCTCCTCGCTCATCGCCTCCGTCTTGCCGTCGCCCCATTCGACGACGGTGACGGCCTCGTCGAGGGAGGAATCCAGGTCGAGGGTCTCCAGGTCGTTCAGGTCGGTGATGCGGTAGGCGTCCGCGTGGATGAGGGCGGGGCCCCCACCCGGGGAGGGGTGGACTCGGGCGACGATGAATGTCGGGGAGGCGACGCGCCCCCGCACGCCCATTCCCACGCCGATGCCCTGCGTGAGTGTGGTCTTCCCGGCTCCGAGCCCGCCGGAGAGCATGACGAGGTCGCCGGCCGCCAGGACGCGCCCGAGGTCTTCGCCGAGCGCGCGCGTCTGGTCGGCGTCGCTCGTCTCGACGGCGTAGGAGGCGATGGGGTGGTCGGTCATGAGGCGCTCCCGGGGGTCGCGTCGTCCCCGTCGACGTAGGCGCGCGGGATGTGCGCGCCCAGGTGGGTGACGATCTCGTAGTTGATGGTGTTGGTGGCGTGCGCCCAGTCGTCGGCCAGCGGGTCGCCGTCGAGGCCCGCGCCGAAGAGGACGGCGGGCTCTCCCACGGTCGCGGGCGCGTCGCCGCTGCTCGCGGAGGGGGCGCCTGCCTGCCCGCGGGCGGGGCCGAGGTCCACGATGAACTGGTCCATGCACACGCGCCCGACGACGGGCGCGCTGAGGGGACCGCGCTCGGTGTGGACGGTGACGCGGGCGCGGTTGGAGGCGGCGCGCAGGATGCCGTCGCCGTAGCCGAGGGGGATCAGGCCGACCCAGCGGCGCGTGGGCGCAACCCAGGTCCCGCCGTACGAGGCCGGGGTGCCCTCCTCGATGACCTTGACGGAGGTCAGGGGCGCGCGCAGGCTGAGAGAGGGGATGAGTCCCAGGTCGGCGGAGGAGGCGACGGCGGGGTCGGGGCTCAGCCCGTACAGGCCGATGCCGGCGCGGACCATGTCGTAGTGGGCCTCGGGGTGCCACAGGATGCCCGAGGTGGCGGAGAGGTGCCGGATGCGCGGCGTGATGCCGGCTCGCCCGAGGATCGCCAGGCCCTCCTCGAAGATGCGCACGTGGCGGGCGGTCGAGGCGTTGCCCTCCTCGCTCGGGTCGTCGGCGCGCGACATGTGGCTCCACGCGCCCACGACGTCGACGAGGCCCTCGTCCTGGGCCATTTTCAGGGCGGAGGCCAGGGCGGGCAGGTCAGCCAGGGTCGAGCCTGCGCGGGACATGCCGGTGTCGATCTTGACGTGCACGCGCGCGGGGCGGCCCACCGATCGGGCGGCGGCGCAGACGTCGGCGAGGACCCAGGTCCAGGATACTGAAACGTCGATGTCGGCCTCGATGGCCGCGGCGAAGTCCGTGGAGGAGGTGGAGATCCACGCGAGGATGGGCGCGTCCGAGCGGGCAACCCCGGCCTCGTCGAGGCCCGCGCGCAGGGTGAAGGCCTCCGCCAGCTGGGCGACCCCCAGCCAGTCGGCGCCGCCATCGAGGGCCGCGAGCGCGACGGGGAGCAGGCCGTGCCCGTAGGCGTTGGCTTTGACGGTCGCGAGCTGGAGCGCGCCGGGGGCCGCGGCCCGCAGGACGCCCAGGTTGTGCCGGATGGCGGCCAGGTCGACGACCGCGCGCGACGGATAGTCTCGTCCGCCTCCGTGTTCTTTCGTGGAAGTCACTCCCCCATTATCTCACGCACGCACGCACGCGCCGCGCGGCCCGATGCGCGACCGGGCGCGGTCAGCTCGCGGGCGTGGCGAGGGCCGCTGGGATCGCGTCGGCGATGTCGCGCGCTTGGATGGGGGCGCGCCCGCCGTGTTTGTCCGCGGCGAGCCGTGCCGCTCGTCCGTGTAGCCACACCGCGGTGGCGATGCGCTCGGGCGTGACGGCCTGCGGCTTGCCGTCGGGTCCGGGTGGCGTGTCACCGTCCCTGACCGGGCGCGCCAGGAGGCCGGCGATCAGCCCGGCCAACACGTCGCCGCTGCCCGCGACGCCGGCCCACGACGTGGTGGTCGGGGTGACCACCGTGGAATCGCAGCGGGTGACGGTGGCCTGCGCGTCGTCCGGGGCGGGGGTGCCCACCTCCGGGTCGAGGAAGCTGGCCAGCAGCGCCCGGTCGAGCAGCTTGTCCGCGTATTCGAAGGAGCGCACGATGGTCACCGGGCCCTTGAGGACGATGTGGCACCCCGTGGCCTCGTGGAGGATGCTGGCGTATCGCAGCGGATCCGAGACGATGTCGGCCCTCGTGGTCGGCGTGCCGAGACGCGTGAGCAGCCGCGCCGCCTCCCCGTGGTGCGGGGTCAGGACCGTTGCCTCGGGCATGATGATGTCCTTCACCTCGGGGAGCAGGTCGAGGGCCCAGGCGTCGATGACGAGCGGGGTTCCCGACTGGCCGCAAAACTGCGCGAGTTCGAGCGCGTCCTCGCGGCGCTCCTCGTCCAGGCCGGGGCCGATGAGGGCGGATTGGATACGCCCGCCCACCGTGACGACACCCGGTTCCGCGGCCAGGACCAGGTCTTGGACGCGGCGGGTGGAGTTGAGGCGGACCATGCCGATGCCGCTGGCGAGCGCGCCGCGCGTGGCGAGCAGGCCGGCGCCGGGGTAGGTGTCCGATCCCACGACGAGGCCGACGACGCCGCGCGCGTACTTGTCGTCGTCGAAGGACGGGATTTGCGTGAGCCGCTCGACACCGGGCCGCTCGTAGAAGTACACCGGTCCTTCAGTGCTCGTTCCCTCCCCCTCGGTGGCATCGAAACCACCGAGCCCGGTCCATTCCATCTCAATGAGCCCCTGGACACCACAGTACTTTGCTGCGGGCGGCAGGATCTGGGCGCGCTTGAACTCGCCGACGGCCATCGTGTGCGTGGCGCGCATGACCGCCCCCTTCACGCACCCCTCGTCGTCGGTCAGGCCCGAAGGCACGTCGATCGCGAGGACGTGGCGGGGACGTGCGGCGCTCAGGTCATTCAGCGCCGTGACGCTTCGAGCAATCTCGCCCCTCAGCGGTCCCTTCGCGCCGATGCCGACGATGCCGTCGATCCACACGTCGGCCTCGCGTATCAGGCTCCATTCGTCGGTTTCTTCGATGGCTCGCAGGGGGCGGTCCGCTAGATCCACGATGCGTGCCCCCGCATCTCGGGCGGCGGCCAAGGCGCGGGGGTGGGGCGAGGCCCTGAGGAGGAATGCCGTAGCTACCATTCCCTGCTGCGCGAGGAAAGCGCACGCGTAGAGGGCGTCGCCGCCGTTGTCGCCGCCACCGACGAATGCGACGACGTCCGCCCTCGGGCCTGTCGCGTGGGGCGCGTGATGTTCAGGCGTCAGAGGGGGCGCGCTGGCCACGAGCCGCGCCGCGCACTGGGAGACCGCCTCACCGACGCGGCGCATGTAGCGGTCCGGGTCGTCGTTCCGAGCCGCTTCGCGAACGTAGCGCTCTTCGACCGCGCGAGCCTGTTGGAAAGTTATGGCAGGACCAACGAGTGTCAACATGCGCCGATTCTCCCACATCGTCTCCGCCTGCCACGCACGCTTGCTCCCGCCCGTCATCAGAACCAGGGACGCTGCCCCGTCCCGTCCGTTCGCGGCGCCCACAGCGTTGCACGGTCACGGTTGTGGCCCGCGCGGAGGAGGTGGCCCGTCCGCCAAGATGGATGGGGCTGCTGGCTCTTCTTATCGGCGTGGTGTATCTGCTGCCGTTTCCGCTGCCCTGTTTCGCCGACGCACGATACCAGTTCACGAAGCGCAACGGCCTGCTTGACAGCGACGGCACGACGGTCCACTGTAGAAGCGCAAAGCATCCTCGCATCCTGAGATCGCACGGGGTATACTACCAATTGTTAAGGCTTGACAGGTCCGACGAAGGTTAGGGGTTCACGACTCGTGGGAAACATACCGTCCGAGGCAACGCGATGAGCACGCCATCCCCCGCACCCGGCCCGGCCCCGAGCGCGGCACGATCGTTCTCGTGGACTTTCGCGGTGAAGCCCGACGCCGCATTGGCAGCGGACTCGCAGTTCACGACCTTTGACAGCGATCTGACGGACGCCGATACGAATATTCGAAGTGCGATGGGTCTCATGTCGCACCAAAGCGCGATGTGTGTCGCGGACATCACAGACGACTACTCGCGTCTATCCGACGCGTGCACGGACGTGAGTACGCAGGCCGATAACCTCGGTTCGGCTCTCCAAGCGTTCGGGGGCGCGATGGACGTGGTGCGCAAGAAGTATCAACAGGTCATCACCGACGCGCAGGCAGGCGGTCTCTCCGTCAGCGGCGACTATACGAATGGTACGGTCACGGTTGAGGCTAACGCACCCTCGGCGCACATCAGCTCCTATTCCTCCGCGCTATCGCTCCTCGAGTACGCGCAGAGCCTGCAGCGCACCGCTGAGCAGGAGTTTGCCACGGCCCTCGCCAACGTGGATACATCCGTGTGGGAGCAGACCCTCCGGGCGCTCATGGAGCAGTTCAAGGGGAACTTTGTCCCCAATTCCGACCACCCCCTCGCGACGACTCCGGGCGTCCTAGGCGGGTGGGCCGGTCTTGTCACCAACACGTGGCGCGCGGGGCACGCATGGTTCCATAACGGTCACTACGCCGCTCCCGAGGGCTTTTCGGAGCTGTCGAGGTGGGGGCAGTTCACCTCGAAGGGCGACCTGTCCAACTGGACGCGATACGGCGCGCACCGCGCGGGCGATGTCCCGAGACTGCCCGGGGCCGTCGAAAAACTCGAGAGATTCGGCAGGGCTGCGGGCGTTGTCGCTGCCGTCGCGGAAGGCGGCATCGCCGCCTACAACTCCTACCAGTCCGACGCCATCAACCACCCGGACATGGGCGAACGTGAGAGGATCACGCGCGCCGGCGTCGCAGGGGTCGCGACTGGCGCCATGTCCTGGGCGGGCGCGACCTACGGCGCGCAGCTGGGGGCCACGATCGGCGCGGCGGGCGGCCCCGTCGGCGTTGTCGTCGGCGGAGTCGTGGGCGGCGTCGTCGGAGGACTCGCGGCGAGTAGGGCCGGAAGCGCCTTAGCCGGTCTGTTTAACGATAATGTGGTGAGCCCGATCGCCAGCTGGTTCGGAGGGGAATAGCATGTGGTTAGGAATTGGCTGCGTGATATTCGGCTGTCTCTTGCTTCATGCGTGGTGGTTGGAGACGTACACGGATTCGGCGCTGGCCAACATGTGGCGGAGGATCTCCGCGTCGCGGGCGCTGACCAGGAACTCGCAGGCGGTCCTGCGCCCCTGCGTCGGACTCATGTCTTTGTTCGGTGGAGTCGGGTCTATTCTCAAAGAGATTAACGCGCCACTCATCATCATGCGGTTCTTCCTTCTCATCGGTCTGCTCTCCCTCATTGTTGGCGTGATCTATCTGTTGCCGTTCCCCTTGCCCCGTTTCGCCGACGCGCGCTACCAGTACCTGAAGCGCCATGGGCTACTTGACCCGTCGGGCAAGGCCCTGCCCGACGAGGAAGTGGAACGCATCCTCGCCGAGCATAAAGGAGGCACACAGCCGTGACTTTTTCCTGCCAATTTCCCAACCGGTGGTCCCTGCTGCCCGACGAGGCTTTCGCGGTCATCGCGCCCGCGGACTCCCAGGCGGGCACGCGCATGCTCGGGGGCTTGGCCGGCCCCCTCGACACCACCTACGACTTCGCGTCCACGATCGTCACCATGGCCTCGTCCATCCCCGACGATCAGGAAGATGCGACTGTCCTGGCTGACTCTGCGCGCTTCATTCAGGAAGGCATCGGCGGTTTCATCCTGCTCGAGGACATGGCTTGGCCCTCCACCCCGCGCGGCGCCTTCTTGCGCACGGGCATCTACATCGACGACACCGTCCCTCTCACGATGTGCCAGTGGGCGTGGGTCCACCACGCCCAGGGCGGTCAACGCTACCTCGTTACCGCGACGGCCACGACGACAACCGATCAGTTCCCATTCGTCGCTGACGACATCGTCGGCATCATCCCCACGATCGAGGTCGCCCTATGAGCCCCACCGACTCCTTCCGCCCCGCTCTGACCCTGCCCGCTGAGCAGGCGCTAGCCTTCCTGTCCCTGGCATCGCGTCCCATCCCCGCTACCGACCAGCTCGCCGTCGCCCACGAGATGGGCCTGTTGGGCACACCCGCCGTCAACGAGTCTGGATTCAGCGAGGCGGCGCTGGCCCTGTGGGAGCCGATGACCCAGGCCTCCTCCGTCATGACGATGGCGTCCCTGACTCCCACCCAACCCACCCACCGCAACCTTCGGATCTGGCTGGACCGCCCCTACGCCACCGTCGCCCGCGCGCGGGGAGAAGACATCCACGTCTACCGCATCGACTCTGAGGAGATCCCGCACGTCGTCGCTGCGAATTCTCCGCTCGGCCCGCGCCCCGAGACCTTCGACGGGCCTCCCTACCTGCCCGCGGAGTTCATTGACGCCGCCATCGACGGCGACCTCGACAAGGCGCAGGCCGTCTTGACCCATCTGACGTCCTTCGGCCCCGCCGACTCGTTCTTCTCACAGGCCCTCCTCGAGGGCCAATGGGAATACACCACCTGGACACGCGAGAACGAATCCCATCGGGGCATGAGCCCCTGGGCCGCTCTCGGCGTCCTGACCACGCCCACCGGCTCATACCTCGTCGCCCCACGCGACCGAGCCACCGGCGACGAACCCACGATGGAACCCATCCTCCAAACCGTCCTGTGGGGACAGCTCGCTCAACTCTTCACACCACACCCCGACGATACGAAGGCGGGTAAACAAGCATGATTTCGTGGGACTATGGAGAAGTCAAGAAAGCCCAGGACGACACCTCCGCCGCACAGGAAGCGCTAGAGAGCACTCAGCTCGATTCACCCGCAACCGGCAGCGAACACCAGGGAACCCTGAACGACAAGGTCGAGAAGATCACGCAAGCCGTGAGTGACATAGCACAGATTCTCGCCGCGATGCGGGAGGGAATCGATGGCGCGGACAGGGCGTTTCGCGAAATCGACGATAAGAACAAAGCCGACCTTGAGGCGTTCGAGCGTTACTTCACGGCATCACAGCAAAAGCCCGCATGACACGGGCGTACGACCACTAGCCCGACGCCGCGCAGCGTCCTCGTCGGAGGACTCGCGGCGAGTAGGGCCGGAAGCGCCTTAGCCGGTCTGTTTAACGATAATGTGGTGAGCCCGATCGCCAGCTGGTTCGGAGGGGAATAGCATGTGGTTAGGAATTGGCTGCGTGATATTCGGCTGTCTCTTGCTTCATGCGTGGTGGTTGGAGACGTACACGGATTCGGCGCTGGCCAACATGTGGCGGAGGATCTCCGCGTCGCGGGCGCTGACCAGGAACTCGCAGGCGGTCCTGCGCCCCTGCGTCGGACTCATGTCTTTGTTCGGTGGAGTCGGGTCTATTCTCAAAGAGATTAACGCGCCACTCATCATCATGCGGTTCTTCCTTCTCATCGGTCTGCTCTCCCTCATTGTTGGCGTGATCTATCTGTTGCCGTTCCCCTTGCCCCGTTTCGCCGACGCGCGCTACCAGTACCTGAAGCGCCATGGGCTACTTGACCCGTCGGGCAAGGCCCTGCCCGACGAGGAAGTGGAACGCATCCTCGCCGAGCATAAAGGAGGCACTCGTTCCCTCCGATCCCCCGTAGAGGTGGCGCTGGTCTAACCGGAGGACGCGCCGCCTCGAGGTGTCTTGCCCCTGCGGACACCTGCCCCATTGAGGACACGGTGAATGACGAACGGGCGCGCGAACCGGGTATTCCCGGTCGCACGCCCGACGCATCGATCGCGTTTGAAGGTTCTCAGGCGACATCGAGGGTCTTGGCGACGCCCGCCAGGACCGCGCCCACGATGACGAGGGCGACGCCGATGATCGTCCAGCGCAGCTCCTTGCGCGATCGGGTTTCGTGCAGCCACAGTATGCCCAGCGGCGTGGAGATGAGGATACCCAGCTGAGAGAGGGTGAAACCGGTGCCGGCACCCACGTTGTTGGAGTTGAGCTGGAGCAGCAGGATCGCGGTGCCCCACAGGACGCCGTTGAAGGTGGAAGGGATCATGCGGCGGTGGCGCAGCGAGTCCTCGGGGGTGACTCCGCCGCGGCCCTGGATCGCAAAGAAGGCGCCGCAGTAGACGGTGTAGCCGATCGCCTGCGGGAGCAGGAACTCGGCGGGGGCTATGCCGAAGTACTTAATGATGAGCGGGAAGGCGACGAGGCCAAGCGTGGACGCTGTCAGCAGGTAGGTTCCGCGCTTCCAGTCCAGGGACGCAGCGTCGAAGCCGGATTCGGAGCGCGACAGGAACCAGATGCCGACGATGAGGACCGCAATGACGGCGATGCCGTAGGGAAGCGCGCCGCCGTGGAGCCATTCGCCGAAGACGGCGATGCCGGCCAGGGACATGAGGACCAGCTGGCCGCCGGTGGACAGCGGCATCGTGCGGCTCATGCCCAGGACGGAGTAGGAACGCAGCTGGTCGCACACGCCGACGCCGAGGAGCAGACCGGTCAGGAAGGACACGCCAACGTTCAGGAGCGTCCACGCGGGGCGCAGGAAGGGGGTGGCGACGGCGGCCATGAGAAGGCCGCCGAGGACCGCGCCCATGACTCGTTGACGGTCGGATCCTCCGGTCTTTCCCATCAGCGTCGTGGCGACGCCGAAGAAGACAGAGGGCAGGACGCCGATGAGGATCGTGGACAGGGTCATGTGCGCACCTTTTGGGGTGGTCGCGGCCTCAACGGACGAGGCAGGGGCTGGTGTGCGTCGTTGGGCGCGGCACTCGCGCCGCCACCTCTTCTACGCTAGTAGCCCCCTCTCCCGTCTTTGCAAACCCCGTCGCTATTCTGACGACTGTTTCACAGCCGTATCATGGGCGCGTTCACACGATGTCGCCGCCCCGATGACGCGGCACACGACCGCGAGACTGACGGTTACGCATTCAGCTCTGGCTCCCCGATTGACGGGATTGCCTGAAGCCCCCCTTGATGACAGTCATATCGGGGAAGTGCTGGGCCGGATCCCAGTCCTTGAGTGTCTGCCCGTACTCCGCCGCCGTCATCTCCCCAAGCGGATGACAACCGGTCTCGTACGCGATGCTGAAGGAGTCGTTGGGTAAATAGACAATCTTCATCGTGTCAGCATCACCGGGTCGCACCCAACGCATTGTCGTGTGCTCGTCGGCGACGAACACCTTCGGGGGCACGAACCCCGCCTCCTCCAGGATGTGCGACGACTCAGCAAGATGCCCATCACCATCCATGCCCACACTAAAGAGCAGGGAATGCGAACGAACACCAGCACCGTCCTCACACTGCATGAACCCCTCGTTCCTGAAGTAATACAATTCATCGCCACTATTGCGGCGCACAACATCGGCGATAAACTCCACGAAGACCGGCTCGGTCTGCTCCATAAACTCACTCACGCTCTGACGCTTCTCAAAAGGAGTCCTCCCCTCGGGCGGATCAAACCACTCCCGCCCACCGCGAGCACACCCCACCAACACCACACACACAAGCGCACACAACACCCCCACAAACCGACGCATCACTTAACACCCCCAACCACGCGGCTAATGTCGTCAAAAGCAACGTTGTGCTGCCCTTCCTCGGCGGGACTGAAGTAGGTCGAGTGGTTACCGAAAGGATTCGGAATGTCGGTGACGGCCAGCGGGCCAAGCACAGTCGGGGCCAACCACCAGCGATCATAGCGGGACTCGAAGAGATTCTTATGGTCTTGAACACCCGTAGTGTCCCCCGACAGGTGCTCGATTCCTTCGAGCCGATCGGGGTTCCTGCCGAACGATCCGTCCGGCCCGATACCCTGCACCGCATCCAGCGATGAAACCGCGCTGACGTAGACGTGTCCGGGCTCAACCCCCAAGCGCTCAACGGACTGGACGGCGCTGCCCGGCGAGCCTGTGTAGATGAAATCGTCGACGACGCCGCGCCCGATGTCACGCATCGCGAAGCCACCCGTCGTGGACCCGTAGGAGTGCGTCACCGCGGTCTGATGAACGGACATGCCGCGTTCCTCCCGCCAGGTGTCGATGCCCGTCAGGTGATCAGCGAGGCGCAGGCCGCCAGCCTTCGCCCTATCCACCGAAGTCACGGATGCATCGCCGGTCGTAAAGATGTCCTGGGGAGCGTCGTAGCCGAGCCACGCGACGGTCGCAACATCGCTTTCATCTATCTGCGCTTGATCTGCTGCATTCTTGCGCAGCCGTTGAGCCGTGTCCATATAACGCGCAGCAGAATCGTGTACGTTGGTGCCCATTCCGGGCACCAGGGTAGCGACGTGCGCGGCGTTATCGACGTCGCCGAAGGCAATCGCCGCCTTAAGACGGTCCCCACTGTCATCGAGGGCAATGAGCGAAGCGCCCTCATTCCCCTCAGCTCCCAGCCGTTCTATCAACAGATTGAGTTCGTCGAGCCTATGCTGCGCCGCCTCAAGCTCATCCTTGTAGGGGTTTGGCCTCAGCCCCTCACCACGAGCATCGTACTTGTGAGGATTCGCTTGAGCCTCGTCATACAGCGCCTTCACGCGATCGTACTCGGCCTGCGCCTCATCCAGCATGGACGTTCCCGGAATGCGGTGACCGGCGGCGTCCTTGCGCCCATACAGGACAAGGTCGTTCGCGGCGGCGCGCGACGCCATGTCGATTCCGTCGAGATTCCCGTACAGCTTTGGATTGCCCTCAATGCACGCTTGTCGTTCCGCCTCGGTGAGGGAATTCCACCAGACCGACACCTGGCGAGGTGACCACGAGGCCTGGGCATTGTTGGCCAGTCCGGGCGACGCCGACGCGTGATTCTCGTTCGACGAGTAGGTTCCGTCCCCGAGGGCCTTCAGGCGCGCTGCAAAGGCGGCGTCAACCCGGTCGGCCTCGGCCAGCGTCTCGCTCACCAATTCCGTGAGCTCCTTGTATTTGTTGCTGCTCACCCCGTCGTCGTTAACCAAAGCCGACACCGTTCCATCGTCTGAAATCGTGCACCCGAGGCTATCGCTCATCTCCTTGCAGGAATCCGCCTTCGCGATGACACCGCGCACACCGTCGTAAACCTCGGCGCAGGCCATCATAAACTCACTCAGCTCGTTGACGCGCGCATCAAGACTCTCCTGGATGGCATTGAGCGCCGATCGCATGTCGCTGGGAGCTTGACCCGTCGACGCGATAGAGCGCGCATGCGCTGCGAGTTCCTCCGCCTGATCGGACGCAGTCTTACGGCTGTCCTCCGCGACGGCGATAGCCTCGTTGAGACCCGCGTCGGTCCATTCCTTCACGTCAGCCCATGACAGCCCCATCAGCGCTCAGCCTCCCACATCTGACGCAGCTTATTTCCCGTCAGCGGCCCATAGACGTGCCGGGGAACCGTGAAAGTAACCGAGGATGCTTCCTCCGTGTTGGCGTAGCCGATAATGGAATCGTTAACAGACCGAGAAAAGTCCGACAAAGCGGCGCAAACGTCTGTCACGTCAGCATCGATCCGGTCGCACGCGCGCTGCGCTTCGCCCACGCTGCTCGCCCCCAGCATCGCCCTCGACACGTAGCCGACGACATCGGCGACGGCGACAGGCCCCAAATCCTCTCCCACGATCCGCGTTCGATCACGCAGCACTTCCAGGTCACCCTCAACGATGTTCAGATCCGCCATGAGCTCTCCTTCGCTCGCAGGCAAGCCCCTCCGCCAGCCCGTCATGCGCCAACCCTAGCAAAGATGTTCACAGCTTTACACACTGCCCTACGAATCCGCGGACGACGAGCGATTCACATAACGCAGCCCGGGCCTCGCCCCCACGCGAGGAACGACACCCGGGCGCGCTCGCGGGGAGTGTGCCCCGCACGCGCGACTACTCCACGGTCACGGACTTGGCGAGGTTACGCGGCTGATCGACGTCCAGGCCCTTGACGGCGGCGAGCTCGCAAGCGAAGATCTGCAGCGGCACGACGGTCAGGAGCGGCGCGTAGAGCGTGGGCACGGCGGGCACGCGGAAGACGACCTCGGCGAACTCGTCAACGCTGGTGTCCCCTTCCTCGGCGACGACGATCGTGCGGGCGCCGCGGGCGCGGACCTCGGCGATGTTGGCCAGGACCTTGCCGTGCAGCTCGGGGCGGCGCGGGGTCGGCACGATGACGATGACCGGCTGTCCCTCGTCCACCAGGGCGATCGGCCCGTGCTTGAGCTCCCCGGCGGCGAATCCCTCGGCATGGATGTAGCAGATTTCCTTGAGCTTGAGTGCCCCCTCGAGGGCGACGGGGAAACCGACGTGGCGACCCAGGTAGATGACGGAGGTCGCGTCCTTCATGGTGCGCGCGAACTGGCGCACGGTTTCCCCGCCCTCGAGGACGCGGGCGATCGCCTCGGGGACGCGCGCGAGCTTCTCCATGTAGTCGGCGATCTCGTCGGCGTACTTGTTGCCGCGCACCTGCGCCAGGTACAGGCCCAGGATGTAGCAGGCGGTGACCTGCGCGGTGAAGGCCTTCGTGGAGGCGACGGCGATCTCGGGGCCGGCGTGGGTGAGGATCACCGCGTCGGACTCGCGCGAGATCGTCGAGCCGGGGGTGTTGACGATGGCGACGACCTTCGCGCCCTGCTCGCGGGCGTGGCGGATCGCCTGGATCGTGTCCATGGTCTCCCCGCTTTGGGAGATGGCGACGACCAGGGTCTTCTCGCCGACGACGGGGTCGCGGTATCGGAACTCGCTGGAGAGTTCGACCTCGACGGGGATGCGGCACCAGTGCTCGATCGCGTAGCGGGCGACCTGTCCCGCGTAGGAGGCGGTGCCACAGCCGATCATGATGACCTTGTCGATCGAGCGCAGGACATGCTCGGGGATGCGCACCTCGTCCAGGGCCAGGTGGCCGTGGGAGTCGATGCGGTCGGCCAGCGTCGCGCCCACGGCGCCCGGCTGCTCGTGGATCTCCTTCTCCATGAAGGTCGGCCAGCCGTTCTTCGTGGCGCGGTCGGAGGAGAAGTCGATCTCGTATTCCTTGAGCGGGACGGGGCTTCCGTCGGGGTCGATGACGGTCACGTCGGTCGCGGAGACGACGACGACCTGGTCCTGGCCGATCTCGACCGCACGCTTCGTGTGCTCGACGAAGGCGAGCACGTCCGAGCCGAGGTAGTTCTCCCCCTCGCCCAGGCCGATCACCAGCGGGGAGGAGCGTCGGGCCGCGACGATGACGTTCGGGGACTCGCTGCTGACCGTCAGGAGGGTGAAGGTGCCGTGCAGCTTATCGGTGACCGCGCGCATGGCCGCGACCAGTCGGCGCGCCACCTCCTCGTCGTTTCCGCACAAGCCCGCGACGGCCCCCTGGTACGAGGCCGGGGCGACCTCGTCGTAGGCGCGCGCGAGCAGGTGGACGACCACCTCGGTGTCGGTCTCGGAGGAGAAGACCTCGCCGTCGGCGATCAGGGCGGCGCGCAGGGCGTCCGCGTTCTCGATGATGCCGTTGTGCACCAGGGAGAAGCGCCCGTCCGGACTCGTGTGGGGGTGGGCGTTAGCGACCGTGGGGCGCCCGTGGGTGGCCCAGCGGGTGTGCCCGATGCCGGCGTAGGCGGCGGCGGGGGCCTCCGCGTCAACCTCCTCCACGAGGTTGACGAGCTTGCCGACCGCGCGACGCACGTAGAGGCCATCCGGCCCGGTCAGGGCGATGCCCGCCGAGTCGTAGCCGCGATACTCCAGGCGCGCCAGGCCGCCGAGGACAACCTCGCGGCTACGCTGGGACGCCTTACATCCAATATGTCCAACAATTCCGCACACGCTACTAATTCCAGCACATTCAGTCGGAGCGGAACGCATAACGTGTCTCGCTTCACGTGGCGGCACAGTCAACGCGAGACGAGCCCCGACTATTCGGCTCGGCCATCGAAGGAGCAGACACGGGGCGCCAGACGAGACGACGCGGTGCCAACGCGTCTCCAACGTAACGCGGTGCCTCACGCCTATGTGGCCGCCTGCATGCTGAGGCGCCTCGTCAAACGTGAGCGCAAGTAGCGGGTGTTAGTTGCCGGCGCTTACCGTGTTGCGGAGGCGTTGCTTGCGGAATCCTCTGCCTAGGGTTTCTTCGCCGGTGAGGCACTTTGCGATGGAGATCGGTAGGGATTGGTAGCGCAGGACGTCTCGGTTGAGTTCAGCGGGATTGAGTGAGTGGCGCAGGCGAGTAAGCTCGCTGATCCGCACTGGTCAGAGCGCGCCGGGAACGACCACGGTGCGCTGCACAGCCCAAGACGCCGCACGGTTACTGTCAAACCCACTGCCGCTGTCACAATCGAGACCACTGACGTGGAACCCGATTGCCTCCAACTCCCGCTCTCACGCGGCGAACATGTGGGGGCGAGCGCTGTTGCACATCGCTTCAAGTTGCGCCCAGCCGGTGCGCCAGTAAGGGCGAGAGGCGAACTCCCCACGTAGCGCGGGCGCGCACGCAGCGACAGCGCCGATCTCGAAGTAGCCCCGCTCCCTCCCATACTCGTCACCGGCTTGGCGGATCAACACGGAAGCACGCAACAGCGCGCCCGGTTTCGTCGTGGGCACCCCCGCAACTTCATCGCGTCGCGCTCCTTATCCACTTAGCGGTCAATGGCCGCCACCGCAGCCATACACCCGCCGCAAGGCACCCCACCAGCATCCATACCCACGGCAGGACCACGAGCGACTCAGAGCGCTTCGCCGTCCCCGACGAATGCGGCCATCCACGCGAGGCGCACGCGCGCCACCCCATGGCGGATAAGCCAAGCGCCGCACGACGTCACTACGAGGAAGCCCACTGGTGACACAAAACATTCCAGCTCACGCTCTTCTCACCCTACGAAAAACCCCGCTAGGCCATCGTTAAACGCCTTGCAGCTTCAACCCGAGTCCCCACAGACACGGCACCCTCTCCCCTCCCCGGCACCTTAGGACCCACTCAAACAACCTGAGGCACTACCATCCCCAACTCCTCAACGCATGCACGGCGCTTCGCATGCTTGACGGAAGCGCCCCATGGCCGATACCATGACCATACGGTAGGCGCAGGAACAGGAGCACCGATGCTGGAAGAAAGCATGCGCGAAGCAATGAGGGCTTCAATAGAGATCGATCGATATCTTACTGCCTCCAACGACTACTCGCCTGAACGCTCGCTGGGCGTATCCGAAGACGAAGTTGTCGAGATCACAGTTGACCGTCAGGGAAAGCTCGTCGACTGCGTCATTAGCGAGGATTGGTACAGAACCCTCGACCCCGCCGAGCTTGAGACCGCCATCAACGACGCGCTCACACAAGCCCAAAGCTACAGGATGGAGACAGCGCAGGCGACGCTCGAACAGGAAGGTTTCACCCCCGCACGGGTCACCGATGAGGACATTGAGCTCGCAATAGCAGAATCCTCAAGGAAAGCGCGCGACGACTCCAGTTTCTACCCGCCGCGCAACATCCTGGAAGTCGCGGAGGATACGTTAGCACACCTCGACACATTGATGGCGGGCGCTCCCACTAAACCTCCCGTCGTCACCGCGCATGTTGAGAACTTCTCCGGTACTGCTATGCATATCACAATCAACCACGATTGGGCCGAACGCAGAAGCGGATCCATCATCGCCCGCGCAATCATCCTGTCGAGAGACACGGAACAAGACTCTGACGACACCAGCAACAAGCTCTTTGCTGAATCGCTTAACTTCTTCACGAACTGGAGCAAATGATGCCAACGGACCTTTCGGTTTGCGGCCCCGCAATTGAGGCCGAATGCAAACACTGGGAAAGCACAAAAGAACCCCTCGAGTCGACGCGCGCGGCCGTCAGCTCACTACGCCTCAACCGCATCGAAGCGGGCATCTTTCAGCTCGTGGTGGGCCCGAACAATGATGTGTGCACCAAACTAGAGGAGGAACTCGGGAGAGCCTCAACCGAGGCCTCCAACATTGCAGATGCCCTCCAAAGATCTTTGACTGCCTACCGAAAGCATGAAGCGGAAACCTCTGAGATCATCGACAATACTTTTAGCTAACCCACTTTAGAAGGACCAATATAATGGTATTCAGCGAAGCCGAATACGAAGCGATTATCAAGGCAATCAACGAGGGCATCACAAAGGTTCAGGAACTCTTCAACGCGTTTGTTGACAAGATTAACAACCTAATCTCATTCGTCAAGGATCTCGCCAAGTGGCTCTTTGATCGCATCGCGGACGCCATTGAGCTACTGAGAAAAGCCATCAATGCCGCCATTCAGTTCATCGTAGAGTGCTTGAAGGGCGCACTGGCTCCCATCCTGTTCTTCAAACGCGGTGCGGACTGGCACAACAACGTCAAGGGCCCGATGAAGCGCTACGCAGCGTCTGTGGCGCCCGACAAGCTCCTGAGCTCCGATCAATGGGAGGGAGCGGCGGGAAATCGCTATCGCGAGGCGACTGCCGACCAGAAGACAGCAGGCGACGCCTGCGCAACCATCGGTAGCCAGATGGGGACGAACCTGATTGTCTGCGCCGGGGGTGGTCTGGCATTCTACGTCACGCTCGGCATCTGCGTGGCTAAGATCATCACGGCGATCACCGCGGCCGCTGCCGCCTCGACAACGGTGGTGGCAGCTCCGGCCGCTGCTGCTGGCGCAGGAGCGGTTTCCGCAGCGACGATAGCTGAAATCACTGCCGCCTGTGCCGGCTTGGCTGCCTTCCTCGGAACACAGGCAACGACGATCTCTAACGTTAGCAGCGCATTCTCCGAGTTCCCCTATTCTCAGTGGCCCAGTGGAACGAGCAAGAAGTAGTTGAGTCGCCTCCCCCGCTGCCGCCTTCCCGGCGCTTGGGGGTGAGGGGCATCCGATTGTTCAGAGTTGAGCGCGGGGCAGAGCAGCGGCAGGTCCCGCGATGAGCAGCATTCGGAGCCTGTTGGCGCCCGAGTTGGTCCAGCCGTCGACTGTTCGTCGTTCGAGGTCAAAACGCGCAGCGATCGCTGCCGTGGAACGCTGTGTTGGCTCCGCCGGAATCACGGTGAGCCGCGATGAGGCTCGACGAGCCCGCAACAGCCTCGTTTAACGGAGCGACATCGAATGGGCGTGCGGTCGTAGGCTGGCCCGAAGGCACTAGGCAGCCCACCTACGCCCTCAGTTGAAAAGAACCAGCCACACCCGCCCGGGTCTACAGGGCTAGATCCGACCTGGCACCGTGGACACGCGTCGCGCACGTTGTCGCGCGTGAGAGAGAATATCCCCGTGAGCACCACTGACGTCTCCTCGCCCGCCCCGGACACGGCCTCGTCGCGAACGACCCCAAACGTGGGCTGGCGAGCCAACCCCAGCCCCTACGCGCGATTCGACCGGTGCGCGTGGGACCGCCTGACGGACCGCACCCCCCTTCCACTCACCCAGGAGGACATCGACCAGATCGCCTCGCTCGGCGACCCGATCGACATGACCGAGGTCGACACGATCTACCGGCCCCTCAGCGCCCTCCTCCAGCTCTACATCGACGGACGCAGGCGCATCTCGGCGGAGCGCCACGCCTTCCTCGGAGAGCCCGAGGCCCACTCGACCCCCTTCGTCATCGGCGTCGCCGGGTCGGTCGCCGTCGGCAAGTCCACCGTCGCCCGCCTCCTCCAGCTCCTCCTCTCCCGCTGGGACTCCACGCCGCGCGTCGACCTAGTGACCACCGACGGATTCCTCTACCCCAACCGTATCCTGCAGGAGCGCTCCCTCATCGCCCGCAAGGGGTTCCCCGAGTCCTACGACCGCAGCGCCCTCATCTCCTTTCTCGCCGCAGTTAAGGCCGGAAATCCCCACACAAAGGCCCCCGTCTACTCCCACGTCACCTATGACATCGTTCCCGGCGCCTACATCGACGTGGACCGCCCTGACATCCTCATCGTCGAGGGGCTCAACGTTCTCCAGCCGCCGCGCTCGGCCCCCGGCTCGATCTCCGTCGCAGTGTCCGACTACTTCGACTTCTCCATCTACGTCGACGCGGACGAGAGGCACATCGAGCAGTGGTACGTCGACCGCTTCCTTAAGCTGCGCGCGACCGCCTTTTCTCGCGAGGATTCCTTCTTTCGGACCTACGCCTCGCTGAGCGACACCGAGGCCGTCTCCACCGCGCACATGGTGTGGAACGCTATCAACCTACCGAACCTGCGCGAGAACATTCAGCCCACCCGCGAGCGCGCCACCCTCATCTTCACCAAGGGGGCCGACCACCGCGTGGAATCCCTGGCGATCCGAAAGGACTAGCGGGCCCTCCGGGTGGCGCGCCCGCCCGCCGGGTGGTGCCGCCGACGGCTCGGCCGCCCCCGCCGCGCGCCGCGCCTGCACGCGGCGAGGCCGCAGCCGGGAATCCCGGCCACGGCCTCGCCTTGATGAGGGGCTGACTCACCCGATCCAGGCGCCCGAGGGGGCGAACTGGTACCAGGTCCAGCCGATGAGCTCCCAGCCAGTTGCCATGGAGCCGTTGCCACGCAGGTAGAACCAGGTGGGTCCGTCCTTCAGCCAGCCGGTGGTCATCGCGCCGTTGGCTCCGAGGTGGTACCAGGTGCTACCCAGCTGCAGCCAGCCGGTCGCCATGGAGCCCGACGGCGTCAGGTAGTACCAGGTGCCGCCATCCTTGACCCAGCCGGTGCGCATCGCTCCGCTCGTGGTCATGTAGTACCACTGGCCGCCGATCTGCTTCCATCCGGTCGCCATCGCTCCCGTCGCGGGGTCAAGGTAGTACCAGGAACCACGCTCCAGAAGCCAGCCGTTCTGCTGGGCTCCGGAGGCACCGTGGTAGTACCACTGTCCGGCGTCGTAGACCCATCCGGTCTTCATGTAGCCGCTCGCGTCGAAGCGGTACGTTTGCCCGTAGATGACGAGGGTCTCATTGGCTGCGTAGGTGCCGTCAGAGTAGGAGTACCACCATCCGAAGTGGCCGGACTTCCACTGCCCGGTGCGCGGCTGCGGCTGGGGGTCGGGGTTCGGCTGGGGGTCGGGGTTCGGCTGCGGGTCCGGGTTCGGCTGGGGATCTGGGTTCGAGGCGTTGCGCGTGACCCAGTACAGGAAGCGCGAGTCGCCGCCGCCGACCGCCTTGAGGGTAACCTCGGAGTTCTCGCCCTCGCCGAGCTCCACCTCCCGGGTGGTCTTGTCGGCGGGGTTGACCAGCATCAGGTGCGCGTCGGCGCTGGGCTTCTTGACCGTGAGCGTGATCTCCTGAGCGGTCTCAGCCAGCGAACCGTTGTCGGTACGCGGATCGAGCAACGTCGAGGGATACTTGGTCGTGCCGGTCAGGGCGTTGACAACCATGAAGCCCCTGGGAACGGTCGTGGACTCTCCGAAGACTTCCGCGGACTTGGCGGCATCCAGGCCCTGCAGCTGATCGAAGTATCCGATCACGACGTCGCCGGGAAGCCCGTCGTTGACGGAGCCGAGGTTGGCCGCCGAGACGTCGACCAGGCCGACGCCCTGGTTCGCTGCCGTGGCTTCCTCACCCGTGGCGAAGTTACCGTAGCGGTAGCCGCTCAGGACGGGGTCCGAGCCGCGTCCGTCGTACTGGCCGGGCTTGAGGGCGACGAAGGTCGAGTCCATGGCCTTCGTGTACTCGCCGATGTAGCGCACGGAGCGGAAGATCCTCGTGAACTCGTAGAAGGAGCGGGTGGGCGCGCCGTCGTGGTCGATGATCGAGGAGCGGTCGTAGCCGTTGTACTCCATGCGGAACAGGCCGAACCACTTCTGGCCGGTCGCGAGTCCCAGGGAGGGCACGATCGACTTTTCGGAGGCCGAGACGTTAGCATCCCAGTTGTAGTCCAGGTACTGGCCGTACAGGATCGGGCTGGAGCCGTCACCGGTCAGTCCCTTGAGGGCGTACTCGCGTTGCTTCTTCCAGGTGTTGGTGTTCAGCAGGTCCGTCACCACGTTGCGCGGCACGGGGCCACCATTGGCGCCCCAGTAGTACTTGTCCCAGCTCAGCAGGTCGGGCTTGGCGTTGGTCACGTAGTAGCTCAGGTTGGCGTCGCGGTACCAGGAGGGGTCGTCCCAGGAGTTGGCGTGGACGACCGCACCGGGGATGTTCTGCTTGGACCAGGAGAACCAGTTCTTGAAGCACTCGGATTCGCCCCGGTTGAAGCCTCCCTCGTCGCCGTACTGAATGTCCACGAGCGTGGAGGCGTAGGGCTTCATGTACTCGTTCATGAAGTCGCGCGGATCGCCCGCGTTGCACATGCTGTTCTTGCCGAAGGGGGCCTTCGCGAGCGCCCACGGCGCGCCCTTACCCAGGGACTCCATCATGGCGGTGTTGAACATAGGCAGGTCGTAGAACATCGGGAAGGCGCCGCCGGTGAGGTCGCGCTCGTTGGCGTCAAATCCGCCGCGCCCGTATCCCTCCGAGGGCACCCACGCGGGCATCATGACGCCGTACTGGAGGGCGAGGGTCTGTGCGCGGTTGACGCCCCACTTGCCCTCGCCCGGGTCGAAGCCCGAGTAGCGCTCGTACATGGAGTTGTCGACCTCGGGCTTGGTCGGGGTCTTGCCCGCGGGAAGGCCCCACACCTCAACGTCGCTGAAGGTCACGGCGGTGGCGATGTTCTGGGGCGTCTGCGGCTCGGTTTCATCGTTCATCCAGATGCGGATGTTCTTGGCGAGGTGGTAGGCGTTGAAGTCCCAGTACCACAGGCCTCGCGCGTCGCGCGTGAGGGAGCCGTGGGTGACGATGGTCTTCCATTCGCCCCCGTCCGCTTCCTGTACCGCGATCGCAACCGAGTTGCCGCCGTGCCAGGACTGGGCGCCCGCGGGCAGAGTGGGCGTTCCCCACCCGTTTACGCGGTGCACATAGCGCGCCTCGCCCAGGTGCAGCTCGATGCCGGTGACCGACTCGGACCACTCGCTTGCCCGCACCAGCGGGTTCGAGGTCCACGTCGTCGCGGGGTTGAGATCAGTCAGCGCGGCATTGTCGGCATCGGAACCGCCGTTGGCCTTGGCCGTGGCGGGCACAAGGACGTTGCCACGGAAGTCGGTGTCAACCTTGGTGATGTTGACAACATATGTGGCGTATCTTCCGTCCAGGCTTGCGGTCGCGGTGATGACGTTGAGTCCGGGCTCGAGGTCGAGATTGGAGACTCGGCCGTCCGCATCGGGGGTGACCCCATTGATCGTGACGTCCACCTCGGGGTGGGCGTGAATGCGCGCCGAGACTGTCTTGGCGTGGAAGTATCCGGTGGCCTGGTATGTGTGGGTGGCGGGGTCGAAGTCGACCGGCTTGCCGGGTTCACCGTAGGGCAGCTGGTCGATGACGAAGTCATCAATCAGGTGATCGGCGCCCGATCCGGTCGCCGGGGTGTCGGGGTGTGGAACGGTCGGCCGGGGGCCGGAGTTTCCTCCTCCGCCCTGGTCAGTGCCGTAGGAGGTAATGGCGTTGCCGTCGCCGTCACAGGGCAGGAGCTTGATGTCGGACAGCGCCATGTCAGACTTGCCCGGGGCTAGGGAGCGCAGGCCCGTGAGGGTGAAGACGCGCTTCGTGGTCGCCGGGAAGGTGATGTACTGTTCCTTGTTGCCGAACTGGAGGTCACTGCCGTGCTTAACCTCGGTGCCGCCGTCCCAGGTGCCCTGGGCGACGTTGGTCCTCCAGTTGGCGAAGGAGGCATCTGAGGCCGGGTTGCCGGGGTCCTCGTCGAAGGTGAAGACTCGGTATTCGCCGGGGAACTGATCGTTGCCAAGGGTGGAATCGTAGGTGGGACGCGGGGTGAGTCCCAGGCCGCAGACCTGGGTGCCTGGGGTGGGGTTCTGGACGGCGAGGGCGTGGGGATAGGGATCGAGTCCCCCCTTCCACTTGGTGGTCCAGAAGGTCTTCGTCGCGTCGGAGCGAGCGGTGTCGTCGTCGGTGAGCGCTGCGATGGTGCCGTTGGGGGCGCCCTCGCCGACCTTCTCTTCGGAGGTCGCCCACAGGACGGTCGGGTGGTACGGGGTATCGGGGGCTGCGATGGCCGCTGCGGGCGCCAGCCCGAGCATGGTGGCCGCAAGAATCGGAGCTCCAAGCGCTCCGATGATGGGTCTATTCCCCATGGGTTTAACTCCTTCGTCAGTATGGGGCAATGGCTGGGATCGTTCGTTTGACGGCGACGATCCCACAGTACCTAACACGAGTTAGCTCCCTATGCGAATACCTCCTTTACGGCAGGAACGATCCTCGCGGGCGCGAGACGCGCCTGCGAGGATGAGGATCAGAACTTCAGGCCACCATCTTCGATGCCGCGGAAGAAGAACCTCTGACTGAACGCGAAGACAAGGACGACGGGAACCATCGCCACGACGGCACCGGCGAGCACCAGCTGGTAGGTCACGCCCTGGGGCGAGTTCTGAATCGCCGTCAGCGTCAGCATCAGCGTCTGCTTCTTGGGATCGGGCAGCATGAGCAGAGGGAAGATGAAGTCCGACCAGGCACCGATGAACGAGGTCAGGCCCACGACGGTGAGGGTGCCGCGCACCTGAGGCAGGAAGATCGACCAGAAGCGGCGCAGCTCCCCCGCCCCGTCGATGAGGGCGGCATCCTCGATCTCATCCGGGATGCCCATGAAAGCGGCGCGCATCATGAGGATCTGGAAGGGGCCGATCATCGCCACCATCCACACGCCCGGCAGCGTGTCGTACAGGTCGAGCTGCACCATCATCTTGAACAGCGAGAGCATGATCGACTCGAAGGGGAAGATCATGGCGGAGAGCACCACGAAGTACATGACGTTGCGCCCGGTCCACCCGCGCCTCGACAGCATGTACCCACCGACACAGGACAGGAGCACGTTCGAGGTAACGGTCAGGGCCGCGATGATCGCGGAGTTGCGGATCGCACCCAGAATGTTCGTCCTGGCGAAAAGAACGGAGAAGGACTCCAGCGACCAGCTCTGGGGCAGAATCGTCGCACCCTGACCAAAGACAGACTCGCCGGGGGCCTTGAAGGCCGCCATGAGGGGCAGGACGAGGGGGCCGACCAGGACGATGGCGACAACGACCAGCAGCACGTAGCGGCGCACCAGCGCCCAGCCGCGCATCTGGCGCGAGGCGATGTTGCGTCCCTCGCGCTCGAGGCGGCGCTCCTTGCGCCACTGGGCGAAGCGCTCCCCGAAGGAGGCGTTGTCGGCGCGGGAAGCAGTACTCATGAGTCTTCAGCCTTCCTCTGCAGGCCCTGGGAGGCGATGATAAATCCGAAGGTGATGAGGAAGAGGCACACCGAGGCGGCATCGCCCTGACCCAGGGAACCGAAGGTCGGGTCGACGATGCGGTCTCGGATGTACATCGTCAGGGTCTTCGTCGGCGAGGTCGACCCGCCCAGGAGGAAGACCTCCGTGAAGATCTTCAGGCATCCGATCGTGGTGAGCGTGGCGACCAGGAACATCATGACCTTGACGCCGGGAACGGTCACGGTGAAGAAGCGACGGACCGGGCCGGCGCCGTCAAGCTCGGCGGCCTCGTACAGGGACTTATCGACGTTCGCCAGGGCCGACAAGTACAGGATCATGTAGTAGGGCAGGCCCTGCCACAGGGTAATGATCATCGCGCAGAACAGGATGAACCACTGGTCGGACAGGAAGGGAACGGGGTCCAGCCCCCACGACGTCACGAAGTTGTTGATGGGACCGCGCTCATCCAGCAGGTAGCGCCAGGCCAGCGAGATGACGACCAGCGAGGAGATGGCGGGCAGGTAGTAGACGGCCCGGAAGAAGCCAATGCCGGGAACGTGCGACTTAACGAGGAGGGCCAGTAGCAGGGGAAGGAGAACCATGAGCGGCACGACGCACGCGGCGTAGATGAGGGAATTGCGCAGGGCCTCCCAGAACTCCTGGTCGCTCAGGATAGCCGTGTAGTTGTCGATGCCGACGAAGCGCCCGATGCGCCCCAGGGGCTTGGTCTTCGTGAACGACACGTAGACCGTGGTGATGAAGGGATAGATGTAAAAGGAGATGATGGCGAGGACCGGCAGGGTGACCCACAGCCAGGGAACCCAGCCGGGGCGGAATCGGGCGGCGCCATTGAGGGAGCGCTTCTGCGCGCTCTTACGAATCGGCATACCAGTGTCCTTCATGGGAATGCGCGTGGCCGCGAGCAGGCGGGCGCGCCGGTTGAGGAATACGTCGGGGGTCGAGGCCACGCCTCGACCCCCGAACGTTCAATCAGTTCTCGAGAGCCTTGAGCTTCTCGTTCATCTGATCCTGTGCGGTCTTCAGGGCGGTCTTGGGGTCAACCTCTCCTCGGATCGCCTTGTTGACGTTCTCCTTGAGGGCATCACTCACAGCGCCGGTGATGTAGAAGACGTCGGTGTAAGCCTCTGCATCCTTGGCAGCCTGGGCGGCCTGGGCGTAGGCAGCCTCGAAGACCGGGTCAGCCTCGCCTGACGCGGGCTGGTCCGGATCCTCGGGGATCTTCGGCGGGTTGGCGACCAGCTTGTCCAGGGCCTCGGTGGCGGCCGGGAAGATGATCGCGCCGCCATCGTGCGTCCAGGCGTACTCGTTCTCGGCATTGGTGATCCACTCGGCGAACTTCATGGCCAGGGGGGCGTTCTTGGTGGTGACCGACACGCCGATGTACTGGCCCTCGTAGACGGGCTTGATGCCGGGGTTCGTCGGGAAGGGGCCAACGCCGGTCTTGTCGTAGACAGCCTTGTTGTTCTGCTTGACGGACTTCAGGAACGAGGCGTTGGGGGTTCCAAAGGCGAGGTTGCCGTCGGTGTAGGCCTTGCCCGGATCCGGTTCGCCGGTCAGGGAGTCCTTCGGGATGGCGCCGGCCGTGTAGAGCTCGGAGAGCTTGGTGACGTAGCGGATGGCGTTCTCATCGTCAGCGAAGTCGAAGGCGGTCTTGTCGTCGTTGAGGAGGTTAACGCCCATGCCGTGCAGCTGGGCGACCATGTACCACTCGGGCGATCCGTAGATGCCGTAGTCTCCCTGTCCGTCGGCACCGACCTTGGTGGCAGCCTCGAAGACCTCGTCCATGGTTGTGGGCGGTCTGTTCGGATCCAGCCCGGCGCGCTCGAACACCTCCTTGTTGTAGGTGGTGATGTAGGGGCCGAAGTACCAGGGCAGCGCCGTGTGGTGATCGTTGGCGCCCAGGGCGGTGGAGTCCCAGATGGACTTGACGAATTTGTCGCCGATGCCGGGGGCCTTGACGTCGTAGTCCATGAGGAAGTTGGACTTTGACAGGGCGAGGATCGTGGAGGAGGGAACGTTGACGACGTCGGCCATCTTGCAGTTCGAGGCCTGGGCCGTGATGGTCTGATCGAACTCGGCACCGCCACCCTGGTCCGTCCAGTTGATCTTCACGCCGGGGTTGGCGTCCTCGAACTCCTTGATCTTGGCCTTGAAGAAGTCGCCGAAGTCGTTCTGCAGGCCCTGGGTCTGGAAGGTGATCTCGCCTTCCACCTTCGAGGTGTCGATCTTGGAGTCGTCGATGTTACCTGCGGGAACGTCGCAGGAGACGTCGGGGGTGGGGATAGAGCCGGAAGCGGAACCACCGCCACCGGAGGTCGAGCCGTCACTATTGCAGGCGGCCAGGCCAAGGGTGCTGAACATGGCGAGGGCGACTGCGCCTGCGGCCATCTTCTTCTTCAACATGCGAAACCTCCGTTGGTCCGATAACTGTTCGATCGATGGGATCGAGTCACTAACTATCTCGTGTTAGTTGATGTATGAATCATAGCTACTCAGTGTGCGATGCGCATCATTTGCCAGGAGCTTTCGGCATCGTTACCAAGCCGCAATACGACAGTGCGCCGCTCAATCACCCCCAACCTGGGCAATCACAAATGTCACCTCACACTCACGCATACGCCCCGCGAACCCCGGGAGGGAATCCGGACCGCACGAGCGCGTCCCGATCCCATCGTGGAAGACGTCGAGCCACAGGAAGAGCCGATTGGATTCGCTCAGCTCCTCCCAGTGCGAGGCCTCGGCCAGCTCGCGTTCGCTCCACGGACACGCGCTCCAACCGAGCACAGACTCCGGCAGAACCACGAGCTCGCCCGCCTCGCCGCGAAGGTCGAGGGCCTCGAGCCCCCCGCGATGCCCACCCTCCTGGGGGCGCACGCTCACGTCCCACAGGTCGCGGACGTCAGCGTGCCCGAATCCGCGAGCATCCGGCACGACCATGTCGGGGTATCCGATCATGGTGTCGCCCAGCCAGGAAGCGCTCCACTGCGAGCCCGGCAGCTCAATACGCACCCCCAGCCTGGGCACGCGAGGCGGCCAGGAGCCGTAGGGCGCGACGTGCAGGCGGACGGCGACTCCACGCGCGAGCGCCTCGCCGACGCGGCAGGGGGCATACTCCCACGTGAGGGTGACGCCGAATTGCGCGGCGGGCGGGGACCAGCGCTCGACGACGCGGCGCAGCTCGCCCTCGTCCTCGGCGGAGACGAGGCGCCGGCACAGCAGGTGCAGGCGCGCCCGCTCCCAGCGCACCGCGTGCGACGTTCCACTCTCGCCGCGGCCGACGCCGAGCGGGCCCAGATCGTCCGCCGAGATCCCCCAGTAGTCGACCGGCCCTCGCCCGCGATCATTGTCCGTGGGCGCACGAAAGACGCTCAGACTCACGATCACGGGCACGTCGCCGACCCTCGCTAGGCTCCCACACTCGGTGAGGCGGTAGGCCGCGCCGGCCTCGTCGCTCGAGGACCCGACAGTGACGGGAGAGTCCGTGAGCGCGCGCAGGCGCTGTTCTTCTCGCCCCGATGCGCTGCGGCTCTCCTCGATGGCCCGGGCGAGCGCGGGGGCGGCCGGAGCCATCGCGGCAACCCACGCCCAGGTGCCCGCGTAGGGCCGCGAGAGGGCGTCGATCAAGCCGTCGCACACGAAGCTGCCGTCGTGGACCTCTTCGCCGAAGTCTCCTCCATAGGACAGGGCCCGACCCCCGTCGGGCAGCGTGCGCCACAGCGCGTGGTCGCGCCACTCCCACACGAAGCCACCCGCGTGGCGGGGGTGGGTCATCTGCGCAGCGTACCCGGCTGCCCCACCGGGGCCGGTTCCCATCGCGTGCAGGTACTCGCACATGAGGAAGGGGGCGCGGCGGATGCGCTCGCGCGCGGCGTCGTCGACCCGGTCGGCGACGTGCGTGGGCACGGCGACCGGGGCGTGAAGGTCGGAGTCGTCCAGGACGGCGGCGACCTCCTCGAGGGTGGGGTACATGCGCGAATAGATGTCCGCGTACTCGAGGGCGTGGTCGCCCTCGTAGTGGACGATGGCGCGCCCCGCCGTTCGATCGTGGACCCATCGGGCGCAGGCGGCGAGGTTCACCCCGGTGCCCGACTCGTTCCCCAGGCTCCAGCTGAAGATCGAGGGGTGGTTCTTGTCGCGCTCGAAGGCGCGGGCGGTGCGGTCCAGGTACGCGTCCGCCCAGCGCGGATCGTCGGAGGGATTGTCGATCCACTCCCCCGTCCCCTCGAAGCCGTGCGTCTCGATGTCCCCTTCCAGCATGACCCACAGTCCGATCTCGTCGGCGAGGTCGAGCAGGCGGGGGTGCGGCGGGTAGTGGGAGGTGCGGATCGCGTTGACTCCCATGGACTTCATGAGGGCCAGGTCAGCGCGGGCCCACTCCTCGTCGAAGACTCGTCCCTCGTCGGCGCGCACCTCGTGCCGGTTGACGCCGTTGAAGGTGAGGGGTTCGCCGTTGGCCACGAGCACGCCCTCTTCGATGGCCACGCGGCGGAATCCGATGCGCAGGCTCCTCTCCCCGTCGACGAGGCCGTCTCCCCCGCTCACGCACACGCGCGCCTCGTAGAGGGCGGGGTCGGTCGCGCTCCACGGGCGCACGTCCCCCACCGCGAGGCGACCGGAGCGGTAGCGCCCGTCGGGGAAGCGCTCGAGGGCCAGCAGACACGATCCCAGTCCGCGGATCTCGAGGCGCCCGATCAGGGAGGACTCCTCGACACCGAGCAGGCGCGCCTCCACGCTCGCGTATCCCACGCCGGCCTCGTAGTCGGTGTCGATCCACAGGTCCTCGATCGCGCCCGGGGCGAGGTGGCGCAGACTGACGGAGCGGAAGATGCCGGGCAGCCACCACTGGTCCTGATCCTCCAGGTAGGACCCCGAGCTGAACTGGTGGACGCGCACCGTGAGCCTGTTCTCGCCGGGACGCACGAGGCCCGTCACGTCGAACTCGTGCGCCAGGCGAGAGCCGCGCGCCATGCCAACCCACGCGCCGTTCACCCAGACGGTGGCCTGACTCTCGACGCCGTCGAAACGCAGGGCGACGACGCCCCCCTGCCAGTCGGCGGGCAGTTCGAAGGCACGGCGGTAGTCGCCGACCGGGTTTGCCTCGGGCGGATAGGGAGGATCGACCGGGAACGGAAAATCGACGTTCGTGTAGGCGGGGCGCCCGTAGCGCCCATTCTCGCGCAGGACCCAGTGGCTGGGCACGTCGATGCGGCCCACCTCCTCTTCGCTCGGCGGCTCCGGCCAGGGCCTCTCGAGGTTAGCGAAGGGCTCCGGGTCGCTGGGGTGATAGGCGAAGCCCCACGCGCCGTCGAGGCTGATCACGCCCGAGTCGTCGGACATGTGGGAGCGGGGAGGCAGGAGGGCCCCCGCGCCGGGAGCGTATGAAGGTATCATCGATGTCACGTCTGTGTACCTTTCGGATGTCATCGTCGAAGCTCCGATCGTCAGACACAAGACTAACACGTTATAGTTGCTGTGTTTCTTCAAACACTCGAAGGATTGGGAGCCTGCCATGGAGCGCGCAACCAGAGCCGATGTCGCCCGCGCAGCGGGCGTCGCGCCCTCCACCGTCTCGCTCGTGCTCAACGGGCGCGGACGCGACGTCAAGATCGCCCCGGCGACCATCAAGCGCGTTCAAGAGGCCGCCCGCGAGCTCAACTACATCCCCAACGCCGCCGCCCGATCCCTGCGCCGCGGCAAGTCCCACCTCATCGCGCTGCTCATGGCGGAACTGCCCGACGACCCCTTCGTCCCCGTCGTCCACACCGTCCTCACCACCGCGATGATCGACATCCAGCAGCGCGGCTACCTCCTCCTCCCCCTCTTCCAGTCTGGAGACGGCGCCTCGGACGCCGAAGTCATCCGCGGCGTCCTCGGGGACACGCAGCTGGCAGGCATCATCCGCGAAACCACCTCCGCCGAGGCCTTCACCTCGAGCCTCCTCGCCAACCTCGGAATCCCCGTCGTGGCCATGTCCATGATCGAGGCCGAACCCACCGGATCCGAGTCCTGCCTCATCCGCATCGACGAAGGAGCCGGCGTCGAGGAGATCCTCGCCTCCTGCGCCGTCGTCGACCCCGACACCGGCCTCGGCTCCGGGCAAGCCGTCTTCCTGGCCGGACCCAACACGAACCACGCCCGCCAGCACCCCATCGCGCGCGCCTTCGGCACCAACTTCACCCTCTACTCCCTGCCCGACTGGGAGGCCGCCACCGCCTACCAGGCCGCGCTGCGCCTCCTCGATTCCGACCCCACCATCTCCCTCATCGCCGTCGCCGACGACTCGCAGGCCCCCGGCGTCTTCCAGGCAGCCGCCGACCTGGATCGCGCCGTCCCGACCGACCTGTCAGTCCTCGGCTTCGGCAACCAGGACCACCGCAGCGCACAAGCGCTGGGGCTGACCACCGTCGACTGGCCACTCAAGGAGATGACAGAGGCCGCCGTCGCCTCCATCATCAACGTCATTGAGGGGCACTCGCCCGCAAAGGCCATCCACCCACGCACCGCCACCGTGACCGAGGAGGAGCCCCCCGCCTCGTCCGGACCCATCCCCGTGGCGACCATCCCCACGCGCCCCATCTGGCGCTCCTCGGTCGCCAGGCACGGCTAGCGACAGGCCCGGGTCCGCCCAAGAGACCGCCGAGCTCGCCAACCCGGTCGTCCTGCGTCAGCGCGTGCTCACCGAACTCGTGCCCAGCCACACGGTCGCGAACCCCGATTTCTCCTACGCGCGCCCCTTCCCCGGAGGGCTCTGCCTGATCCTGAGCATCGTCCACGCCATCAGCCGCGACATCTTCTACTTCTCGCCCGAGGACGCGCGCGAAACCGTCACGCGCGCCGACAACCCGAGGTCCAGGAGCTGCTGAGCAACCCCCGGATCGGCTCCGCCAACCTCGCCATAAGCCCCCAGAACTACCTGTCCTTCTCCCCCGCTTTCGAGCGACGCTTCTTCGCCAGCTAGTCGCCGCCCGCCTTCGGCACTCCACGAGGCCGCCAACCTCGCCCCCAGGTGTTCGCTCGCGATCCGCGGCACTGTAGAATTCAGCTATGCACCGCCAGGAACTCACCGAACGCACCTTGTCCTTCCTCCTGCGCCGCCTGGGTGACGCGGGGATCCACGCGGCCCCCCGCACCGACGCGGAAACCGGCGAGATCTTCCTCGAGATCGACGGGGCGCATCGTATCAACGTCGCAAACCTCATCGACGACCTCGCGCAGACCGACCCGTCCAAACACGAGGCAGCCATCGAACGCTGGGTCGCGTTCGTCATGGAGTCCGGCCGGCTCGCCGAAGAACCCATCACGGATCCCGACGAGCTGCGCCGGCGCGTGCGCACCCGCATCATCCCCGCAGACCTGGCCGCCGTCCCCGAGCTCAGCTACGCGCGCCCCTTCCCCGGCGCCCTCGCCCTCGCCCTGTGCCTGGACTTTCCAAACACCGTCACGACGATCACCAACCAGCACCTCGAGGGGTACCCCCTGGGACTCGACGAGCTCTACCACTACGGGCAGCTCAACACCAACGACGAGCCAATCGACGAGCACGGCCCCTGCGGCCCCTTCACCGGGATCGGAGGGGAATCACTGTTCATCGCGTCAAAGGCGGCAAACATCGCCGACCTGGTGACGAGGCTGCGCATCGACGCGCCCCACGGCCTGTTCTTCACGATCCCCGAGCGCTCCATCCTCCTGTACGCACCCGCCGACCCCCAGGCCATCACCCAGCAGTTCCTGCGCCTCGTGGACTACCACCGCCGCGACGTCATGCGCCGCTTCCAGGCCACCCCCGCGCGCACGCTCAGCAGAGACATCTTCTACTGCGCGCCCGACGGCGAGTTCGGCGCAGTGACGCGCTCCGACCACCCCGACGTCCAGGAGCTCTTCACGAACCCGGGCCTGGACTCGGAGCGCTTCACCGAGCTCACCATCAAGTACATGAGCTTCTTCGAGGGATTCCGCTCGCGCTTCTACCCGTCCAACATGTCCTAGCGAGCGCGCCACGGCACGGCCCCAGGGGCGTCACGCGAGGCTCCCCCACGATGCCGCATGCGATCGGGGGAACCACGCGCGGCCCCGAGCGAGGGACCGGCCGCGTCGCGCTCACGAACGGGGCCACTCCCGGCGGAGCCGTCAATCCTGAGTGAGGCAGGCCCCGTAGATGCGCGTGAGCATCGCGAGGCGCTGCTCGAGGGTCGCCTCCGCGGGGACGCAGACCTTCGCTCCGAGATACTCGGCTCCGCCCGCGACGGCGGCCTGGGCGCAGCGCGCGATCTCCGCCTCGCTCATGAGCGAGGTGGGCTCGTCGGCCTGAGCGGGTAGGTGCCCATCGATCCAGCCGTAGCCGTACCGGGTCTCCTCCGGTCCGGCACCCGAGAAGACGATGCCGTCGAGTACCCCGAGCTCCCCGGCCTGGCGAACGTGCTGGTACGCCGTTTCAGCGCTGCGTCCCTCCACGGCGGAGCGGCCCCAGTTCAGGTGGATGCCGATGCCAACCTCGCTGGCGATGTCGATCTCGGATTCCAGGGACAGGAAGCCCTTCTCGGGGTCCTGCTCGCGACGGAAGCGATCGCAGTGCTCGACGACGAGCGTGGCGCCGCACCAATCCCACCCCAGGAGCTCCTCGAGCGAGCGCTTGAAGGCGTCCGCGTCGGCGAGGCGCGTGGGTGCCGAGTGCAGCTGCACGCGCGCGACCAGCAGGCGGCCCGCCCGATTGCACAGGTCGTCGAGGTCGTCGCAGAGCCTGCGGGTGAAAGCCAGGGCGGCCGCTCGCCCGTCCTCGTTCGGCGAGGCCAGCCCAAAGGTCCCGTCCCTCCCGACGTTCTGCATGGTGCCGGGGATCGCCGTGATCGTGTTGAAGTCCCAGTGTGGCGCCAGGTGGGCGGCGAGCACGTCGATCTGGGTCGCGAGCTGTCCGGGGTAGGGAATCTCGACGCCCGCGACCCACGGCTGTTCGGCGAGGAGCCGGTAGTAGTCGGCCTCGAGCTCGGGCGCCGGATGCGAGGCGTAGGCCCCGATGATGAATGGATAGACCAATAGGATCGTCCTCCTGCAATGAAGTTGTCTTACAACTTTCCAGCTCGACAATACCGCCAGATCTCCGACTTTCGCAGCGAAACGCAGACGACAACCCACGATCCACCCGACGACCGACACCTCCCGCGACACGCCACGAGCACAATCCGCAGGTCACGGCTACACCCCGCGGGCGGGACGCACACCCGCCGCGCACACAACCGCGGAAACGCGACGGGGGCGGGCGCCAACCGGCACCCGCCCCCCCGATGAGTCGCCGCCGCCACTCAGCTCACAGCGCCAGGTTCGCCTTAACGACGTCGGCCAGGGAAGCGGCCACGGCATCCGCCTCATCCTGGGTGGAGGCCTCGACCATGACGCGAACGAGCGGCTCGGTACCCGAGGGACGCAGGAGGACGCGGCCAGTATCTCCCAGGCGAGCCTCGGCGGCGGCCACGGCCTGAGCCACGGCCTCGTTGGTGGAAGCGCCCGCGCGATCCACGCCGCCAACGTTGACGAGCGTCTGCGGGAGGCGCTTGATGAAGGACGTCAGGTCCGCGAGGGAGCGCCCCGACTCCTTAACCATGCGCGAGATGAGCAGCGAGGTGAGGATACCGTCGCCCGTGGTCGCGTGATCGTGGGCGATGACGTGGCCGGACTGCTCGCCGCCGAGCGAGTAACCGGAGGCAAGCATCTCCTCGAGAACGTAGCGGTCGCCGACGCCGGTCTGCACGGTCTTGATGCCGGCCTCACGCATGGCAATGAGCAAACCCAGGTTGCTCATGACGGTCACCACGAGCGTATCCTTTGCCAGCGCGCCGCGGTCGCGCGCGTTGACGGCGAGGGAGCCCATGATCTTGTCTCCGTCGATGAGCCTGCCCTCGTGGTCGACGGCGAGGCAGCGGTCCGCGTCCCCGTCGTAGGCGACGCCGAAGTCGCAGCCGGAGTCGACCACGGCCGCCTGGAGGGACTCGGGATGCGTGGAGCCGGCGTTGAGGTTGATGTTGCGCCCATCGGGCTCAGCGTTGATGACGGTGATGTCGGCACCGAGCTCGCGGAAGACCGCCGGGCCGAACTCGTAGGCCGCGCCGTTCGCACAGTCGATGGCGATCCTCATGCCGCGCAGGTCCGTGCCGATCGCCTCTACCAGGTGCGCGATGTAGGAGTCACGGGCCCACGCGTGGTCGGCGTTCACGTCGCCGACCGCATCACCGGTGGGGCGCTCCCATTCGGTGCCGACCAGGGCCTCGATCTGATCCTCAACGGAGTCGGCCAGCTTGTAGCCGCCGTGCGCGAAGAACTTGATTCCGTTGTCGGGCATCGGGTTGTGGGAGGCCGAGATCATGACGCCCAAGTCCACCGTGTCCTCCACGGCCGTCAGGTGCGCGACGGTTGGGGTGGTCACCACGCCAATGCGGGTGACGTCCATGCCGGCGCTGGCGAGGCCCGCCGCGAGGGCGTGGTCCAGGAACTCTCCCGAGATGCGAGTGTCGCGTCCGATGATCGCACGGGGTTTAAGGCCGTCCGCGCGCCGGCCACCGCCAAACTGGCGGGCGGCCGCC
>ERZ773099.437-NODE-437-length-35900-cov-164.306877_pt1 | contig 35900 bp, 45 predicted proteins | sample MGYA00511120_ERZ773099 | MGnify/ENA primary metagenome ERZ773099 (study PRJEB29015, sample SAMEA2738012) | human oral metagenome | biome: human oral; feature: human-associated habitat; material: dental | place: China | collected 2104 ... | reverse complement strand
TCGCCACACGCAGAGCCTCAGCACTGGTCGGGTTATTGTCCGAGGACACACCCATCATCGACGGCGGAATACCCGTCATCGCGGACAGTTGAAGCGCATACGACCGGTACGCGTTGATGAATGGATCCAACGCCATACCAGTCAGCTGCTTAATGTCCGCACCCTCGGGGAGCGCCATCAGGTTACCCATGTACGCCTGCATCTTGTCCGGGTACTGGCGAATCATGTCATCCGCGCCGCGCCCAATAACGACACGCATAGGGGCGGCCGCGACCTCCTGCGCCATCTGAAGGTTCGTCAGCGTCCTAGAGGCCGCGTCAATGACCCCCGCAAGCTCACGCAGGTCAGAGCGCCCATACTTATCGTTGATGCGGGCACGGTTGAACATCGGGACGATGGAAGCACCCCACGAGTCCTCACGCCCCGACCCGTCGGACTTCCACCCGTAGTTGCCCTTCACCCAGAACTGGACGCCATCAGGCGTGTAGTAGGTGGCCCCCACCTTCCCGTCATCGCGACGGTAGATGACCATGCCCTCGATGAGCTCGCCACGGAAGTTGATCCGCACCCGGGCATGCTTCGCATCCACAGCACGGATCGACGCGAACTCATGCGTACCATCCGGGGGAGCGATCACCCAGTAGGCGACACCAGCGGCAATCGCCTCACTCGCAGCCAGATTGAACTGCGAATCCATGTCATTCGACTGCCACACCTTCCGGAGCAGATCAACGACACCGGTCTTCTCGTCGTCGGCGACACGGTAGCCGTCCGGGATGAGAATCTCCGTGAGCACGTCCACGGCCATCTTCGCGAACGGGGCCTGAAGCTCCAGGACCCTAGCTTTCTCCGGCAGGCTGATCCCCACCGCGTCGAGGCGCTTCTTGCCCTCGTAGTAGGCCTCGTAGGTGTTCGGGCGGTACGCGCCGGAAGCGAACTTCGCGGCCAGTTTCTCAAAGCTCATAGGAAGATACCCCATCCGCCTCTCGGCTGGTTCATGTCGGCCCACTCCTTACTGTCCTTGACATGACGATACAGCATGCGGGCGCCGATCATGCAGACCGCCAGGTCGATCTTCTTCGACGACTTCGGGGATTCCTTCTTCACGGACCAGCGCCCACGGAACTCGCTCACGCGACAGTTCGACACATGTTCACCCAGGGCGCTATCCCCATCGTGGGTGAACGTCTTCTGTTGAATCTCAGCGAACGCGATCTCCGCCGCCTCAGCGAACTGGTAGGAGTGCGACCGCATATCCCAGGCGATAGGAGACGCCGACATGCCGCCCTTCACCGCATGGCAGATGAGATTCTCCCCAAGGTCCTCCGGCCAGCTAGTGCGCACGAACGACTCCCACTCACGCACATCCGCCCAGAACGCCACAACCTCATAGGTCTCGAACGCCTTACGCACAGCCGCATCAACGGAAGCCACATTCACCACACCAAGCGGCTTCTCCGGCTTCCAGTGCCCAATCTTGAAGATGTGCCCATCCTCCATGCAGCACCCAACCAAGGCCGTGTGGTCGTTGCTCTTAGAGCCGTCGAAGAACATGACGATCCGCTCACCCGGCTCAACCTTCCGGTCAGGCTTACGCAGCTGCGTCCACTCCTCCAACGTAATCCAAGACGCCTCCGCCGCATTCGGCCGGTTGAGGAAGAACCGAATCGACCGCGACTCCGGGTACTCCGGCGACCAAATCTGTTCCTTAATCGACTCCAGATTCACCCACGGGCAATCCTCATACACGTACTTCAGAGCCTCAGTCAGCCCAACCTGCCCCTCAGCTGGCTCGTCAGTCAGAACCGTGTTCGGCGGGGCGATACGCGCGTCGTAGAGAATCCTCGTCTTACCCCTGGTGAGCCCATCCTCCTGGTCACACCACGCCTCGAAGACCGACTCACCCGACGACTGCTCGCCAGGAATCCACGCGTTACAGGTGCCCACGAACCGGCCACCCATCTTCGCGGCGTTCTGCTGGATCGTCTCCAGCATGGCGGGGCCACCCTGGGCTGGGAGCCAGTGCTCAAGCTCATCCCCCACGACGAAGGACACCTCACCACCCTCCATCGATGTCGCCGACGACGTCATCTGCGAAAGGCGCCCACCACCCGGGGTCTCAATGAACGTCTTCCCCGGGTCCAGGTCATACTTCCGTGCCAGAGCACCCTTCTTCTGACAGAAAGCACGAACCATGCGCATCGTGTTAGCAGTATTGTGCGTGAGCACCCCACTCTCAACCTGGAAGAGATGGTCCTCCGTACCAATTTGGATGCACTGCACCGGCACCGATGGGACAGCCTTCACTGCCACGACACGACGGTAAGCAGACAAGGGGCGAGACTCCTTCGGCAGACGCGCCACATGCCTTGACAGGCGCGCAGCAGGGAAGCCCGGCTGCGGGATGAACTTCACCACGCGCGACCCATGGTCGCCATTATGCACGAAGCACTTCTGTCCCAAAGACTCAGCGAGCTCGATGAACGCCGTCAGAATGCGTGCGTTCGTGTTTGTGAACTGCACCTGCCCCTTCTCGGACACATAGCCATCTGAGTCCACGAGGCCCTGAAGGAGCGCCAGGCGATCCTCATAGGAGGCACGCAGATAGGAGGTGGGGATGTGCTTGTCCTCTAGCACGCCGAGTTCGCGGAGGCGCTCACGGAACGAGAGAAGCTTCGCATCCTTCATCCCCTCGCGCCTCCCCTTGTTGCACTTGAGGCACATGGGGTGGCCGCTGCTGCTGGTAGTGCGGTTCGGGCTGCCCTCGGCATACGAATGCCCCCTTGGGCACATCTGACGACGCCGACGGACGTAGAGGGTTCCCTCGCTCTTCTTGACGTACCGAGGGTTGATGTCGTCCCACCACTCCAGCTCGCCGCGGAAGACGGCTTCGATCTCCTCCCTGTACGCCCAGTTGACGGCGAACGTTGACCCGTTGCGAGCTCCGTCTCCCAGCCAGTACCCCAGCATGTACGGGGAAACCAGCCGCGGTGCAGGGGCGCCTCCTCTGCGGGGCGCTAGTGGCACCCTAATGCTGCGGTTTCTTCCGCCAGCCAGATATGCCTTGATCTCCTCGGTGGAGAGGTCCACCTTCTCGAACGCATCACCATGCGGGGTTCTGCGCTCAACAGTCCAGCCATGCCCGCCATCAGTCACGACAGTGGTGCCATCATCAAACTCGACGCGGTAGCACCTACGGTCAGTGAACACCCGAGTCTTTCCAAGCACAGGCGTAGCCTGACCGTCACTGCCGTACACCAGATCGCCGACCTCTAGGTCGCCGACAGTGCTCCAACCTCCCTCTACTGGCACCTTAGTACCGAGTGCTAGGGGCTGCGACTCCGACACAGCCACCACCTGCACGAGCGGCATGCGCATCGGCTTCGCCACCACCCCGAACGGGGCGTGCATATCGAAGTGGTCGAACCGGCACGGCCCAAGGAGCTCGAACAGGCACATAGCCGCCGCGAATGGGGAGTTGTGGGTGACGACCATGGTCTCCCCCACCAGGTAGAGCCCGTCCTCAGCCTCCACAGTGATACAGCGGGCATCAACCGGCGCTACCCTACGCACGTCCTTGATGACGCGCGGAATGGGCTTCCTACGCATCTCACGCACCCGCTCCGCCCGCCGGGGAAGGGTCACGAGGTTCTGGTGCTTGTAGGGCTTGAAGGCGAGCCTATAGCGAGGGCCGGTAACGCGACCGTAGAGCTTCGCTTCAGACTCCCTGACGTTCACCTTCACGCCCATGGAACGCAGAAGGAACGCCATGCCGTCAGCGATCTGCTTACGCACCTGGCAATACTCCGCAGAGCCCTTCGTGTCCACGTAGCCGTCAGAGTCCATGAGCCCCTGAATGAGAGCCCTGCGCTGCTCCACGCTGGCGTAGAGGTACTCCTCAGGAATGTGCTTGTCGTTCAGGACACCAGCACTACGAAGATCAGCAGCCAGCTTCAGGATGCCGACACTGCGACCTCGGCCGCCTTCCTTCTTGGCGCCTATGGCCCCAATGTCATACCCAGCGGCCTGCATGCACTCACGAACATGAGGCAGATCGTCCACATCACAGGTAATGTTCCCTAGGCCCGTAGACCCGTCGCCGAGCCAGTAGCCCAGCACCCACGGGTCTACAGGGAGGTCCCGCTCGGGGAACTCCAGGGGCTCAGTCTCAGGGAGAGCGAACTTACCTACGCCTGCCTTCGTTGCCTTCGTAGAACCCTTCGTGAGCGGGCGGTCATACACGAGCCCCTCACGGGCCATGGTGCGCACGTCCAGGGTGCGACGCTTACGCTTCGAGGAGCCCACGAACTCATCGACCGTGAACAGGTGCTCGCCGGTGAAGGTCTCTACAGTCCCGTCAGAGAGCTCAACCTCCCATGTGTCCCACTGGTCGATGGGATGGGTCTTCGTGACCATGGTTGGCTTACCTGAGGGGTGGAACACGTAGTCGCCGGGGCGAAGGTCGCCGAACTTCCTCCACCCCTGAGAGGTGAGGATGGGTGTGACGAGAGTCACCCCTTTGCCACTTCCCTTGCTTAACCTTCTAATTCCCTGCCGATAAACAAAGGAACCCCTATTAGTCAGGGCGTAGAAATGAGCCAGAAACTCAATCTGCCTATCCGTCGGAATGAACGGCTGCCCAGCACGCGGACCATTCGGCTGAATCAGGTTATCCATCATCCAAGCCGCCGCATGATAGCCGAGCGTCCGCTTAGGAAGCTCCACAGGAAGCGTATCCGTCCGCTCCCGGGGTGCAGGGAGCGTACCGGTCACTTCGCAGCCCTGGCCTTAGCCCACGCCTGAAGCGCAGTCACACCAGCCGACTCAGCCTCCGACTCATCAATCCGATTGATCTCGATCTGCACACGACGACGATCACCCTCAGTCAGAAGCAGACTCGTGAGCATCGTGTTCACCGCCGCCAGCATCGTCGGCGAACGCCGCTCCTGCTTCTTGTAGTTCGACAAGTCATCGCACGCACTGTAGAGGACGATCCAGTCGGACGGCTCGTAGTAGCGGGTGAACGTGGACTGCTTGACCGACTCCCACAGCTTGGCCGCGATCGGATGCCAACCAGGGTCAGGCTCAGGCGGCTCAACCTTATCGGCGATAACGTTCACCGGCTCGACACCGTGCTCGAACTTCCTCGCCTGGGTGATGCGGTGCCCCTCAGTGGACCGCTTAGGAATGGGGCCTTTAACTCCCATCGTCGCCTCCTACAAGTAACCGGGGTGTTTGGCCTTCGGCCGTGGGCCTTTGGTCTTGTTGCGACGATTATAGCGGCGCCGCCGAGCCTCCGCAGCCTGCTCCTGCGTCCTCACCATGTGGCAGTGCTGGCACAGACTCCTGAGGTTCTCCGGGACATGCGGCCCATCCGGGAAAATGTGGTCTACCTGATTCGCCGCCGCACCACAGAAAACACAACAACGCCCATCACGCACAAGAACACGCTCACGAATCTTACCCCAATCCTTAGGTAGCTCTTTCCGCCTACGAGAGTTCTTCTGCCACGCCATCAGATACTCACAGTGTCGATATCGAATCGGACATAGAGGCCATAACGGTCGCTCAGGAGCGTAGAAATCTGAATGAACAGCTCCTCCACCGCCCCGTCCCTGTCGTCCGCAGCAGCACTCTGGGCAGCATTACGGGCAAGAGGCGGACGGGCGTCCGCACCAGTCTCACGCATAGCATTCAGGGCCTCAACGAGATCATCAGCAGCCTGATCCAGGTCAGCGAGGACGAGGTCCGAATGCATGTGCGCGATCTCCTCAGGAGTCATGCGTAGACCCTCCCCTCGATCTCCCACGGCTGGACGACGCGGTGGCTCCAAGTGCCTTTCTTGGTGCTCTTGGGCTTGACAACACCCATGATGCAGGGGTGGCCCTGTTCGAGGAGCTGACGTGCCGTCGGGTATCGCTTCTTACGCTCCCCCTCAGCAGCCTTCACCTCGTCGCGCTTCCTCTGGGCCTGGCACGCAGAGCATTCACCATGTGAGGCGTGGGAGACGGTTCCGGGCATGTCGTTCTTGGTTGTGCCGCGAGGACGCATCGGACGATTGCAGATGACGCAGTGCTGGTCTCGACTCCAGTCGAGGAGGACTCCTGGCATGGTCTCGTTCCTTTCAGTGGGGTGGACTGACTAGGCAAGTGTAGCACAAAGGGCGAGGACCTGTCGACCACTGGGCTCGAACTCCGAGGAAAGGAAAAACTCAAGGAGTGAGCAGGATCGACAGGTCCTCTGTCAGCACTTGAAGCTTAGCAGGAGATCATGCGTGGATGCAACCCCGCAAATGAAACCCCCGCCACAAGAGCCGCTGAGCCTCATGGCGGGGGTAGCTGACGAACTGGCGGTTACAGCCAGTAGGTTGCGGGGAACAGGGACACTAGGCGAGCGAACCCAGTGCGCGAAAGCCGCGCAGCGCGATCAACAACAGTTACGCCATTGCGCTTACCTTCCTCGGTCTCCTCAACCTCAAGATGGGTTCCTCGTTTCAGCCAGCCAGCTTGGATGCAGATGGCATGTAGTCCTCCAAGGGAGATGTCTGATGAATGCGTGACTGCCCGCAAAACCTTGGCGGCATCCTTGAGGGAGATCGGATACGAGAAGTCATCGAAGTTGATTGTTTGCACTGGCGGGATGCGATCATTCATCGTGTTTTCTCTCTCAGGGAACGCTGACAGTCGCTACTGTACGTGATCGACGTCAGCGACGCAAGGAGAGCGTTGTGCTCTGGAGCACGTTCTTCGTCATTGCTTCGACGCCTCGCGCACACACGCGCGCGCACGCGCGTAGAGAGTGTTTCTCTTAATAGGTTCTATTACAGGTTTGGGTGTCACTCTGGCACCCCCCCCCAGTCACTCTGACACCCCCCCCCAGTCACTCTGACAGGGGGAGCGCGCCGATGTTGCACCCTGCTACACTGGAGTCGGTCGATGTAGCCCCCCGCAAGAGCACGTATCTCCTCTCTTGCGGGGGGCGTTTTCTATCTGCTACCGTCTGACTCACAACGACCGACAACTCAAAAAAAGGAGATACCCATGACCGACATCGTTGTCCACACCTTCCAGTCTCAACAGGTCCGCACCCTCATCGGCCCCGACGGCGAACCCCGCTTCGTCCTCGCTGACCTCTGCAAGGCCCTCAACATCAACAACTCCTCCGACGTGGCCCGACGCCTCTCGGACTCGATGAAGGGGGTCGATCTGATCGATACCCCTGGGGGACGGCAGAAGGTCACCGTAGTTACCGAGGCTGGCATGTACTCAGTGGTACTGCGCTCCGATAAGCCCGAGGCAGTGAAGTTCCAGGAGTGGGTCACTGGAGAGGTCCTCCCCAGCATCCGCAAGACCGGCTCCTACAGCCTCCAGCCCCGCCTCGAAGGCGCCGAACTCATGGCCGCCGCCCTCATCGAAGCCCAGAAGACCATCGAAGCCGCACAGCAGCGAGCCGAGTCTGCCGAAGCCCAGATCGAGGCCGACAAGCACCACGTCCAGTACTCCAAGACCCTCACAGCATCCAACGCCGACCTCCTCATCAAACAAGTAGCCGGGGCCATCGCCGCCGCCGGAGAGCCCATCGGCCCCGTCAGCCTCTTCGAATGGCTGCGCAGCAACGGGTGGCTCTGCAACAACCGCGGCCGCCTCTGGAACAACCCCACCCACTGGGCCGTAAGTAAGGGCTACCTGCGCTCCCATGTCACACTGGTGACCACCAGCAGTGGCTCCATCGAGCGGGTCACACCGCTCGTGACTACACTGGGCCAGCAGAAACTCATCACCGGGTTCCTTGACGGAACCTACAAGCTGCCCGACAACCGCCCCACCGTGAAGAAAGGAAACTAGCCATGAACCCCAAGACCTACTACGACAGCGACGACTTCACCCCCATCCTCGCGGGCCGCTACGTCACCAGCATCGTGGATGACACCATGATCCTCGATGACGGCACGCGCCTGGAGTTCGAGGGCAACTACGGCTGCTGCTGCGGCTCCGGCGACTACGACATCACCAGCATGTTCAAGCGCGGCACCCCGACCGCCCGCATCATGTCCGCCGAAGTGGAATCCCACGACGTGGACGACACCGAGTACAGCGACACCGTCTACACACTGTTCGTCATCGTTGAAGACGAACGCCTCCCCCTCGTCGAATGCCAGGGCAACGACGGCAACGGCTACTACGGTAGCGGGTTCACCGCCAGAGTCACTGTCTCAAACCGAGAAGCCGCCACCAAGAACTAAATCACAAGAAAATGGGGGGCCTGGGGCAAGCAACCCAGACCCCCCGGAGGTAGGCAAAGGAGATAATATGTCATTCGCAGCCCTCACGCAAGCCCTCAACCTTCCGGCCCGCATCACAGGCCCCGCCCGCATGGTCGCCGTCGCCCTGGCCGACCACATGAGCCCCAACCCAGAGCTCGACAACGCCATCTGCTGCTGGCCATCAATCGCCACCATAACGAAAAAGGCGGGCGTATCGGAGTCCACAGCCCGCCGCGCCATCAAACGCCTAACTAGCGAAGGCGTCATCACTGTCACACATAGACGCGACCAAGTAACCAATCGGACAAACCTCTACAGGTGGCACCCATGGCTTATGGAAGACTGGGATGACGGCCCCGTGCGCAAACGCGAAGAGGAGGCGCGCGGATATAGCTACGACACCCCACAGGAGCCCCAGGAGCAGTCCAACGAGCCCACACCCGCACCAGACCCCACCCCCGTCGAGAAACCCGCCCAGAAGCCCGCAGACGGCTTCGACCAGTGGTGGACCGCCTACCCCAAGAAAGTCAAGAAACGCGACGCCGAGAAAGCCTACCGGGCCGCCCTCAAAACCGGGGCCGCCCCCGAACAACTCCTCCAAGCCCTCCACCAGCACGTCGCCAACTGGAGGGCCAAGGGCACCGCCCCCCAATACATCCCCTACCCCGGCACCTGGCTGAGGGCAGGCTCCTGGGAAGATGAACTCACCAACCCCGAAACCAGCGACGGCACACCACCGCCCGTCATCAACTCCAAAACAGGTAAACCCCTCACCCGCGACGACTTCGGCTACGCCTGCCTCGACGCAGGCATCGACCCCAACCGGTACATCAACTACTGGAAACCCTACATGGGGCTCCCCAACAGCCCCGCATGGCCTCAATGGGCCGCCAAAATTGACAAGCACTGCGGCAGAGCTTGACAGCCCGAGACAGGGGAGCCTACTCTTCGACCGTCAGCCACAACCGAAAGGAACCATCATGCTCACCCCAAGCACCAGCGAGCGCGAACAGGCCATCTACGACACACTCGATACCGCCCACAATCTGGGGCCACACCCCGCACGAGACAGCGACCCAGCATCCAACCTCATCATCCTCACCAGCTGCACGTCAGACCTCTGCTGGTCCATCCGCGCCCTCAAAGTCGCCGCAGAGAACAAACAGATCGCAGTCCTCTCCAGAAAGGACATCACCATAAAGGCCAACCACATACTCCGCCTCTGCCTCCCCGAGCTCGACGACATGCACAAAGGCGTCAACCGGGCTAGCATCACAATCACCTCCAGCTGCGCAGAGTTCAACCTCCGCGGCGGTTACCCGCTCGACCGACTAGACCTCAACATCGACACAGACGAACGCATCAAGCGACTCATCGAAGCCGTTGGAGAAGCAGCCCCATACTGGCTGCACACCGACGACGCCACGCCGACAGAGATCGAATACCGTGAAGAGACCATCGCCATGGTCGCCTACCAGGCCGCATGCGCCATCGTCGCCAACGACCGCGAACTCATCGCAGCCTGACCTCTTGAAAGGAACACCCCAATGATCGACGAAATGCCCGCCATCCTGGCATTCGCAGGCCCAGACAAGTGGCACCACCTCATAGCCCCAACACGCACAAACCTGACAACACAAGGCGCCGCCACACTCGTCGGCTCCGCACTGAACGCCTGCTCGGGGCCAAGAAGCGACACCCTCAACATCACCACACTTACAGAGCTCGCGACCGCCTCAATCATCGTCTCCAACAAGATCGCCAACACGCTTTTCACCATCAGCGCGCTGACCGTTTTCGAGGAAGCCCGCCGCGTGGCGAGAATCCTCGAAAACAGAGCCCCCATGACGCATCCCGTGTTCAACCCGCCGTCCGTCAGGCAAATCGCCATGTTGCAGGTCGTGCGATCTGAAGACCCGGCAGTCCTCACCTGGCTGCTCGTAGACCTCATCCGCATCGCCGACCACATCGTCGACTACGCCTAACCCCCGCGGGGGCCACCCATTGCTGGCGGCCCCCGCCCAACCAGACCACCACAATGAACCTAGAAGCAGCCGTCATCGGCATCGCCCTCTCCGGGTCGCGGATTGCCCTCCTAGACCTCGACGTCGTAGCCCCCTACCACTTCGCCGACACCCGCAACCGGGCCATCTGGGGGCTCATTGAGGACTACAAGGCCAAGAACCCATCCCAGGGCCTCGACCCCATGCTCCTCGTCGACAAGCTCCCCACCATCACGGAAGCCCGCGTCGACGCCGACTACCTACTCGACTGCCTCCAGGCCGCTCCCGTAGCGGCCGAGGCACTCGCCTCCGTCTACGCGGACAAGCTCATCAACGAGTCCGCCAGGCGGGGCCTCCAGGAGGCGTGCACGCGGGGCCTACAGATCATCGAGGCCGGTGGGGATGCCTCCGACGCCGAAGCCGAAGTGCGAGAGCTCCTCAACCACGTATCCACAGGCTCCACAACCCTTGTGGATAACCAGGCATGCCTCAACCAAATCACCAACTTCACCACACAACAACAACCCTTCACCCCAACACCATGGCCCGAACTAAACGACCTCCTCGGAGGATGGAAACCAGGAGGCCTCTACATCGTCGGAGCTAGGCCAGGAGCGGGCAAAGCGCTAGCCCTCGACACACCCATTCCCACACCCACCGGCTGGACCACAATGGGCAAGATCAAAGTCGGCGACCAGGTAATCGGCATGGACGGAAAACCCACCACCGTCGTAGCCGCCACCGAAGTCATGCACGGACGCCCCTGCTACAACATCACCTTCAACGACGGCGAAACCATCACCGCCGACGCACAGCACCAGTGGCTCACTGAGACCCGGGCATCACGCAAGGCCACCTCAGCCAGCAAGCACGCCACACATACGTCACCGTACGCCCACCACCAGAGACAGCACTTCCCGGGCGTCGTCACCACCCAGGAGATCGCCGAAACCGTACGGTGCAAGGACGGGCGAGCCAACCACTCACTTCCGGACATCCTCCCAATCGACACCCGCGAAACCGACCTCCCCATCGACCCGTACATCTTCGGCTACTGGCTCGGCGACGGCACCTCACGCACCCCAGAGATAACCGTCTGGGATAAAGACGCCGACTCCCTCGTAGCCCACATGGACAAAGCTGGCTACTACACATCAGTTCACAGGGATAGCGATAGCTGCATCCGAGTCAGATTCTCCAACAAGCCAATCGGCACCCGAGACGACAACTCGGCCGCCCGCCTACGCGCACTCGGAGTGCTCCAGAACAAGCACATCCCCGCCATCTACCTACGAGCTAGCGAAAAGCAGCGCCTCGAACTCCTGCGTGGAATCCTCGACTCAGACGGATACGTAGCCACCACGGGCCAAATGGAGTACGCGACCGTCGACAAGGCCCTCGCTGATAGCGTCATGGAACTGATGCGCACCCTCGCGCTGCGCCCCACAATGAAAACCAAGCGAGTCCAAGGCCGAGACGAAGCTCACTCAACCGCATACCTCATCCACGCCATGGTCACCCGCAACCACATGACACTCCCCAGGAAAGCGGACCGCCTCCCGGAGAGGCGACGCAACCTGCGCCGCTACATCACCGCCTGCGAACCCGTTAAGTCAGTCCCGGTTCGCTGCATCCAGGTCGACAACGAAGACCACATGTACCTAGCCGGGCACACCATGGTGCCAACACACAACAGCATCCTCGCCCTCCAAGCCGCCCTCAACCTCGCAGACACCGGCCACGTCTACCTCGCCAGCCTCGAAATGAGTGGCACAGAAATCTGGGGGCGCATCATGGCCCAAGTCGCCGACGTCCCAGGAGACGCCGTCACCCGCCGCCGCTGGCCCACCAAAGACGAACAAGCCCGCATGGAGGCCGCCGCCCCCATCCTCAAACAACTCCCCCTCCACTTCGACGAGAGAGCCAACCTCACCATTGGCGACTTCGTAGCCACCACCCGCCTCCTCCACCGCGAACACGGCCTCAAAGCAGCCTTCGTCGACTACATCGGCCTCATCAACGCCGCCCCCGGAGACCGCCGCCAACGCTGGGAACTCATCGGCGAATACACCAGAACACTCAAGAACCTCGCAAAGGACCTCCAGATACCCGTCATCGCCGTAGCCCAGCTCGGCAGGCAAGCAGAAGCCCGCCCCAACGGGGAACTCAACCTCAGCGACCTCAGGGAGTCCGGGAACATCGAGCAGGACGCCAATGTCGTCATGCTCCTCTCCTGCCCCAGTGAGAACGGGGTGGTCGACTGGACCAGGATGGATGTCTACGTGGCGAAGAACCGTGAAGGCCGCACCGGCCACGTCCTCCTCAGGCGTGAGGGAGACTACAGTCGGCTGTCGCACCTCGGCTGGACACCCGACTACCAGTGACATACACTGACACCGTCAGCACAGCAGAAAGGAACCCCCAAAATGAAAACCCTAACCCCACTAGGCGCAGCACTCCACCGCCAATTCGCAGCCGAAGCCATCAGACAGCCCCACCAATACGGCACCCTAGAAGCACGCGACTACCCAGACGGCACCGTCGTCCTCAGCAACCGAGGCTACGCCTTCCAACGCCAAGGCAAAGGATGGGCCATGGCAGGCGACCCCTGCGGCCCCGACATCATGGACGCCCTCAGCCAAGACGGCGGCCCCTACGAAATCATCTACGTCCCCAAAGTAAGGGACCCACGCTTCACATAAACGACCACCCCCAAACCAAAAAGGTACCCCCCGGGTTTCCAAGCCGGGGGGTACCACCAGAACGACTACGAACAGAACGAGAATGTCTAGGTTGTTCGTACAGCAAGGAGCATACCATGCCAGCACTACCCGTCGTCAAAGCCACACCCAACGACATCAAACTAAGGCACGCCGAAGCCCTCACCGGCATCGACTACAAGGACATCTACGACGCCGCCATGGCTGGGCACATCCGCCACCGCCGCGTCGACGGCCCCTATAGCTTCCGCGTCCACCGCCCCGACGTCCTCGCCTGGGCCGCCACCCAGCCCCCACGGGGTGAGCGATCATGATCGAAGCTCATCGACGAAGTTGCAGAATCATTCATTTCACTTTGCAAACTTGCACGATTTGTCAGAGCGTAACACGCGTGGCGGTCGGGCCGTGTCGTGGGGGCGGGTAATCTCCCCCTTCCCGCATGGCGTCGCGGTTTTTGTGGCCGTGAATAATGTGTTTGCATTACGTGTGCGTGCGTGTGTGCGCGTGTTTCTTTCTCTTGTGCTCGTGCTTGTGTGTGCTCGTGCTTGTGTGGTGTGTGTGCTTGTGGTGTGTGTTGTGTACGTGTGTTCGATGGTGCGCATCACACGTGTCTGTGTGCGTCATGGGTAGACACGGTCGTGGTGCGTGCGTGTAGAGTGGAGCCATCAGCAACCGGTCCTCACGGACCACCGAGAAAGGAACCGAACAATGAGCAACCTGATGAACCACCTGGTTAAGGCCGCTACTGCTATGGGTGCTGCTGCCGCCCTCCTGTGTGCCCCTGCCCTGGGTGCCGCTGCCGAGGAGCTGCCCACCCCCGCTGCCACCAGTACCCCCCCTGTGGCCAGCACCCCCGCCCCCCTTACCGCTACCCCCTCCCCCGTGTCCGCTAGCTACCCCCCCTGCGAGAGCGAGGATTCGGACGGTCCGTGCCGGTGGGACGCCAAGACCATGGGTAACGGGAAGGGCCGGTCGTTCACTGTGGAGGCGGATGGGACGGTCCGCTATGACGATGGTGAGACTGTCGCCCCCGAGAATGGGGGCGGCGGCCCCTCCGCTCAGGATGATTGGCGGCCGTCCTACCCGGGTGAGTCTCGTACTCACATCGGGTACGTGGACGCCGGACCGGCGCACGCGTGGGAAGGTCCCACGGATGGCACAGGTGAGGCTGGGATCGATTCCCGGTGGCACGACCAGTACGGGTACCCGAAGCGTGAGGTCCTGCCAGATTGCGCGAAAGTCGGGTCGAATGAATCTTGTGCGGCCCCCGGCTACCGCATCCTCGTGTCCGCGGATTGCTCGCGGATGATCGTCGACGACGACGGCCACCAGTGGGTGCAGCGCAAGCCCATGACCTGCGAGCCGGGCGTCACCCCGATCACGCACCAGTGGCCGGATGAGGACGGGTCTACTGCTACCCCGGCCGCTCCCCTGAGCAAGTCGCACAAGGCGAAGTCCTCTAAGGGCTACTCCGACGATGCGGGACTGTCTGGGGCGCGTGATGGGCAGTCGACTGCGTCGACTGCGGCGCCTGCCCCGATGGTCCGGTCCGTGGGTGCTGGGAGTGCCGCGCAGGATGATGAGGACGCGACGCCCGCTAGTGAGTCCGTGTCGTCGCCTGCCCCCGCTTCGGCGGGTGGGTCGCTGGCGCACACGGGGATTGATGCGGCGACCGTCTTCGGGATTGTGGTGGTCCTGATCGGTGGTGGGGTTGTGATTCTCGCTCACTGGCACGGTCCGCGTGAGGACTGACTGACAGGCCCCGCCTATCGGACGCGTGTTCGATGGGCGGGGCGCTTGTTTGGTTCGCAAACTACATAGGGGTTGGCTTCCTGTGGGAGCTGCTTTGGCGTGTATTGACTTATCGTCATGTGAGCTGGGCTGCTTGGGTGTGGTGGGGTGCATCGTTCCGAACGCTGTTCGTGGGACTTTGGGCCTACGTCTCTCATGGCGATTGCTTGGCCCGCACATATCTCTCTCACAGACTCCGTTCAGGAATCGTCCGGGAGCCGCACAAGGTCTCTCTGAGAAACGCCTATGGGAAGCTCCCTTGACATGCCTGTTTCCCGCGATTCTGCGGGAATCTCGCCCCTCATATGGTCTATCCACCGCGCGGGCATGTCAGCCGCCCGCACCGATGAGAGGAGCTCACATGAACTACTACGACGCCGCCCTTGCCTACGACATGACCACCGAGGACGCCATGACGCTGGACGCACACAGTGAGCCGCTGTGGAAGGTGAACGCCGCTGCCGCTCACCTGAGCGCGCTGGACATCGCTGACTTCCCGACGATGGTTGCTCGCATGCGTAGGCGTGAGGAGCTGGAAGCGACGTTCTGGGACCGCAAGCTGGCCGGTGAGGAGCTGGGCTGACCGGCTCGCTCGGGCGCCCGCCCCCCGTTTGGGGGGCGGGCGTTTTTGTTTGCATGCCCGCCTGGCGTGCTGTGCGGGCCGTAGGCGGCGTTTTGGGTCCCGCCCGGTACTCGGGTATAGGCGGGCCGGTTTTAGGCCGTCTGCGTGGCTGTGGTGGCCTCTCGCGTGCGTGCGCCTACGCGCGTGCATGTGCGTGCGCGCGTATGGGGGCTGAGTGCCGATCTCTGTACACACGTTCGATGACGTAGGTCACGCTATTTCGTCTCCACTCTGGGTTGACACGCGCCGTCACGGGCTGGCTATAGTGGAGCCATCAGCAACCGGGCCGCACGGCCCACACGAAAGGAACCGAGCAATGCTCCCCACCGACGCCATCACCACCATCACCGACTACCTCACCGACTGGGGCGCCACCCACACCGTCACCGACAACACCGTCACCATCACCGACGGCACACACACCATGTACATCACCGTCACCGACGGCGACTGCATGTGGGAGCTGTATGAGACAGACAGTGATGGGCAGTCAGACATGCTTGGCAGCGGACACTGCCCGTATGAGAGAGCTGCCTCGGTGCTCATCCGTATGTGGCATGACGCGATGATCTAGCCACTATCAGCCCGGATAGTCGAAGCGGGGGTGCGACTCCCCCGCCGGGCACGACACACATACTGGGAGGGACCGTTCCCCCACACACGAGTGCGGGGTGCCGTCACCCGGGTGTCACACGGCACTGTAGAAAGTCGGACCGCCGCGGAATAACGCAGTGCGCGTTGGTTGTGAACTACATAGGGATTAGCCCTAGGCGGGCACTCACCGGCAGCACGGCCACGCGGCCCCGCTGCGCGACACAGGATAGTGCCCCGCCTAGGTGTGCCCAGGGCGACGCCCCCGTATACGCACTACACGTAGGGGTTTAGGTGAGCTACGTGTCTCCCTGGGTGCACCTAGACGCCGCGGACCGTCCGCGGGCCTAGAGAGAGAGGAGACGCGTATGGATTACGTGATAGAGGAGGAGGAGGACTATGAGGACCTCCCGTTCGCCGGGATAGGTGCACGGGATGTCGTCTACATCATCGGAGACCTCAACCTGGACCACCGCCTGCCACCCACCACCGTCATCGTTCAGGGGGCCACGGTCACCGCCCCGTCGTCACTGGACGCTACGTACAGCACGGAGGACGGGACTGTCGTCCTCGTGTGGGACGGCGCCACTCAGGCGCACATAGCGGCAGGTACGGCCCTGTCGTCTATCCACCTACAGGGGTGGCCGGAGGGCCGTACACCCTGGTTCCCGCCCGGGAGGGTACGGGAGGGCGCCGGGTTCACCATAGAGGACAGTGCTGGGGATGAGACACAGGCCCCCGGCCACTACACGTGGATAGGCGACGCCATCGTCCGACAGGGAGGCCCACAGGACACCGACCTATTGGATTCCTGGGACATCCTGGACGCGGCGTTCCCGGACGACCCGCACCTGTGGAACGCCGGGAAGTACCTGTTGCGGTTCGGGCGTAAGGGTTCAGCCGATCGTCGAATCGTCGATCTGCGCAAGGCCCGGGCGTACCTGGACCGGGCTATCGCACGGTTGGAGCGCGAGCATGGGTGACGTGTACCGGGTGTCGGCGCCGTCGGAGGAGGAGTTCCTATGGCTCCCCTCCGGCAGTGTCGTGGTCGACAACTATGGGGAGCGGTGGGAGAAGCAGGGCCGCTTGTGGCGCCTGGAGGGCACGCACACGGTGCTCACCGGGCCGGAGCTGTGGTCCGCCCGCCGGTTCCTTCACCTGCTCACCCCCTACCGTGGGGGCGAGGACCTGAAATAGGGGGTTCCCAAGAGAATAGGGGCCGCCCGGGGGCACCCCCTTTCCCAGCGGAATAGGGGTATCCCAAGAGAACAGGGGTATCCCAAGAGAACAGGGGTATCCCAAGAAAGAAGGGGCTATGGCAGACAGCAAGCCAACAGTGCACGAAGCACTATCCAAGGTAATGGGCGAAGTGCAAGCCGTAAGGAAGAACAGCAAGAACCAGGCCCAGAAGTTCCTGTTCCGAGGAATCGACGCCGTCATGAACGCCGTCGGCCCCGCACTACGCAAGCACGGGGTCATCATCATCCCCGAGGACGTCGACGTGCACCGCTCCAACGGAACAACCGCCAACGGGAAGCAGACCGCCGAGGTCGTCGTCAAGGTCACGTACCGGGTCTACGGCCCGGCGGGTGACAGCATCCACGGCCGGGTATCAGCAGAGGCGATGGACTTCGGAGACAAAGCTATCGCGAAGGCGATGAGTGTTGCCTACCGTACCTTCCTGCTTCAGGCGCTCACCATCCCGACGGACGAGCCGGACCCTGACGATCACTCTTTCCAGAGAGGGGCGCCCCAAGAGAATAGGGGTGCCCCAGGAGAACAGGGGCCTCCCAGAGGGGTAGGGGCCTCCCAGGGGACTGGGGGTATCCCAGCCCGGTCCGCCGCCGAGCAGTGCGGCACCATTCTGGAGGCGTTCTGCCGCCAGCACGGCCTCAACGGCGATGAGGTCCGCAAAGAGTACTTCGCCAGCGGCGGGAAAGCTATCCCGGACATGCTGCGGGCCTGGCTCCAGCACAACTACAACTTGGGGAAGCCCCAAGCCGAGTAAGGAAAGGAAAAAGAGATGGCCGACAAGCAGGATGCCTTGAGGCGGGCGGCAGTCGCCTCACACCTAGCCAGAATGGCCTCCCAGGAGAAGAAGAAAGCATTGGCTGAGCTCGAAGAGCTCATGGGGCCGGGAGAGTCCGCCAAGGCTCTATTCGAGGGGGAGGAGATCGGCACCGTCAGCGTCACTAGGGGCGCGCCCCGCTACCAGGTGGTCGACGAGGACGCCCTCGTCAACTGGCTAGAGTGGAACAAGCCCGACGCTGTCAAGCGAGTGCCCGCCCCCTGGTTCGTTGCAGCCGCCAACCTGGATGCCTTCGTCAAACAGACGGGCGAAATCCCCGACGGGGTCGAGGTCGTCACCCCCGACCCGCGCATCTCAGCGCGCGTCTCCACCCGGCAAGCAGACACACTCCGGGAGCTCATCGCGACCGGGGACATCAGCCTCCTGGAAGTAGACAGGCGGGGAAACCCCATCAAGGAGGAAGAATGAGCAACTTCATCGCGAGCGAGGCCGACGCTTCCAAGATCACCTACGAAAAGAGCGAAGGAGATGGCCCGGGCACGATCACCATCCCGAAAAACGTGTCCGTAGGCACCCTCACCGTCAATTCGGGCGCCCACGTTCGGGTCGACGGGAGCCTTAACGAGCTCACAGGGAACCCGGGGATCGTGGACGGCCAGGGCGTCATCAACAACGTCAGGGGCGCCGACTGCTACTCCATCGAAGGGAACCTATACGTCACTCTCATTGACAAGTCAGAGGTCACATGGCGTGTCGCTTGTGGCACGGTGGAGGAAATCCGTGGCTCCACGGTCGCGTCCATCGAACAGGCTACTCGCGTTAGACTTGTCGTGGATTCCCGGGTTGACTTGCTGACTGGTGCCGCCACGGTCAGGCAAGTAGAGGACAGTATCGTGTTCACGGCTTACGGCCAGAGCCGGATCAGTGTCCTGGGCGATGACGCGGTGGTCGTGCATCTGTCTGGTAGCGCGGTCATCTCGAGGGCGACGGGGGGGGCGCTCGTTAATCTCGCCGATGGGCGGTCGACTGTCCGCTACCTGTCTGGCACTGTCCAGTCAGCTCGCGGCGCCGCGCTGGTGCTGAGCGGGCCTGGTGGGTGCGTGAAGCACATGACGGGGTCCGCGACCGTCGTCCAGACGGGCGCCAACCTTGATGGGAGCACCCCCTCACATTCGGATGCGTATGTCCCTGACGGTGACGGCATCCTCGCTTACAAGGCGACAGGCCTGGATGGTGTGAGCGGCCAGCAGTCCGAACACGCCACGGCGTGGGTGCCTGGTACGACAGTACGGTCCCATGAGTGGTCCTTCGGGGATGATGGGCCGGGCTTGTATTTGTCGCCCACGATCGCGGACGCGATCAACTGGTCCCCCGGCAGCGGGGAACGCAGGTTCTTCCTGTGCCGCATCAAGCAGGAGGACGCCGTGTTCATTGATGAGGGGCGGGTCAAAACGCCGCGCGCACGCGTGATCGCCGAGGTGGATGGGAGGGGGAACCCCCTTGAGCCGGTGGATTAGACGCAAAGGGCGGCCGAGGCGTACGGGGCCGTCTACGGAGACGCGGGAGGCCGTGTTCCGCCGTGACGGTGACCGTTGTGTCAGGTGTGGCATGTTCGTGCGCACTTGGGGTGCGAGCATCCAGCACCGTAAACCTAGGGGCATGGGCGGGACGAAGGACCCGTCCATCAATTCTGCCGCGAACCTCATCGTCCTGTGTGGGGATGGGGTCCGGGGTTGCCACGGCTGGGTCGAGTCCCATAGGGATGAGGCTCATGCTGCTGGCTGGTCCTTACCCTGGTGGGAGGACCCAACAACCGTCCCGGTCACGTACTGGGACGGGCGCAAATATTTGCTCACGAGCGAAGGAGATAGGAATGCTGTTCATGCCGATGCCGATGGGTCAGTGGTGGGTCAAACAGCACTGGCCGTGGATGCGTGAGTGCATCCAGGGCTCGTGGCAGGGGGTACCGTACCCCGTCTGCGGCCGCTGATCTTAATGCCCCCCCCGGGCGTACTGCCCGGGGGGGCAACCCGCACTAACGAAAGGACAGTCAAATGAGTATGCGCATCGTGGTTACACCTAATGCCGAACTTGACCCTAAAACCAGGACACTGGTCATCCCCGGCCGGAGGAGTAACACCCTCAGCGATCATGACCTGCATGTCCTCAGCTTGTTCGATCTCGACGGGATGGAGGAACGATGATTCACGTATACGCAGGAACAGTGAGTGTAATCCTGGCGATCGTTGCAGGCTATGCGGCTGCTATTCGCGTCCGGGTGGAGGACCTGACCATGGAGGTGCGGTCACTGCGCCGGTCACGGTCCAAGTGGGAGTCACGCACCATGGACTACCAGCGCGGGGTGGACCACCTCGTCGACATTCAGCAGCGGGACATCCACAAGCTCCTCAACCACAGCGTGGCCTTCATCGGTGAGCCGATCATCAAGTGGGAGAAGGATCAATGATTCAGACGGCCGTCATCACATTCCTGTGCGTTGTCGCCTTCCTCAGCTGCTGGAACCTCAGCACGATCGCCGTCTCCATCAACAACCAGCGCAAGGAGACGGCGCAACTCCGGGAGGAGCTGTCCCTCGTGCGACTGTCCCTGAACAAGGCGAACTCTGCCGTCGCCGACCAGGAGGTGCTCCTCAAGGAGTTCCTCAATCAGGGTGGCCGCTAGAGTTGCCGCATGAGCAGAAACAGGCGCAGCGCCAAAGCCGCTGGGGCGCGGTTTGAGAGGGTCGTCGCTGACTACCTCGCTGAGGAGTTGGAGGACGACAGGATCGACCGCGCCCCTAAGGCTGGGGCTAAGGACAAGGGCGACATCGCCGGGGTCCGCATGGGTGGCCACAAGATCGTGATCGAGTGCAAGGACACCGCGCGGATGGACCTGCCGAAGTGGACGCGTGAAGCCCAGGTAGAGGCCGGGAACGCGGGCGCCCTCGTCGGTGTTGTTGTCCACAAACGCCACGGCGTGGCCACCCCCGGCCAGCAATGGTGTACGATGACACTGGAAGACTTAATGACACTCTTGAAAGGAGGCACACATGCCTGAGTGGATCACCCGCAAGGAAGCCGCCGATATGCTCGGCGTAAGCACAAGAACCATTATCCGCATCGCGGAGCGACACAATATCCCCGCCTACAAGAAGGAGGGGAACAACAAAGTCCTCTACAAGAGGCAGGACCTCATCCTATTCAAGCGCCCAAGAAGGAAAACCAATGGCAGTTGAAACAATCACCGAAGGCAACCTCGTAGCCGACCCCGAAGTACGCTTCACCCCCAGCGGGAAGCAGGTCACCGAGCTCCGCATCGGGGCAACCTACAGCCGCCGCGACAAGCAGACCGGCGACTGGGAGGACGACGGAGACCCACTCTTCATCACCGCCGCATTCTGGGGCGAAGGCTATGAGCACATCCATGACCTCCGCAAGGGCGACCGGGTCACCGTGACCGGCCCCCTCAAGATTCGCCACTACCAGAATCAGAACGGGGAGACCCGGGAATCCCTGGAGCTCATCTTCCCGAAGTTCCGCGGCTCCGTCCGCAAACAGTCGAGGCAGACCAGCTTCCAGGCCCCCGCCGGAGGCCAGCAGCAAGACCCCTGGGCCGCACAGGGGGCGCCGTTCTGATGGAATGGAAAACCTGAACTCCCGAGAGAAATCGGAGTTCCTAGAAACCTGCGCGGCGGCGGTGTTCGTGGTTGGGAGCCTATTCCTCGCTGCCACAATCGTCTACTTCGCACCTTGGCCCTTCAAGGTCGTCATGGCCGCAATCACCGCCGGGGCTCTTCTAAGCCTCGCATCCAACTACTACACATCCCGATAGAAGGAGAACCATCATGGCTGAATGGCCTGAATCACACGTAGTCGTCATCCTCGAAGCCGAAGCCCGCGGCACTAGCATCCCCCGAGGAACCGTCGCCATCCGTGACCCCGAGGACGGCATGTACCTGGCCACCGGTACGGAGCGCGGGCGTTTATGGCTCGACCCGCGGGTCGACCGTATCACCTCTTGGATCGACATCGGTCTCGGGAATGTCGTGTCAGTAGATGGCGTAGCTGCGCCTGGGCTTACCCCGTTGATGGCCCGAGAGAAGATCATGTCCGAAGTCCTTTCTCTTGAGGACAACGGTGCCCGTAACTCCCCCTGGTGGCCCACAAACGAGCTCGCCGAAGTGGACAACACCAGCAGTGGCTCCGTAGCGCAGGCGGTCTTGAGCGCCTACTACGAGTGCTCCTACTTCGCTGACAATATCGCTAGCAAGGCAGTCGAGGCCATGCCGGTAACCTTCGCGGACGTCAGGTCCGCAGCCCTGAAGGTGGCGGCCGCCAGCAGCGCGGACACCATCGACGACTACGCTGTGAAGCTCACCGCCTACTGGCTTCAGCTCGCCAGTTGACCTCATTCCCCCTCAAACGCACGGTCGCCCTCCCTCACTCACGGGGGAGGGTGATCTGCGACGCCTGCTACTCCCCAATCCCTCAAGGCCATCAGTACCGTCGCGACACCTGGAAGGACGGCAGTCATCACTTCACCATCCGGTACTGCCCGGACTGCTGGCTCATCCTCGACGAGGTCGAGTCCCACACACAACCCGACTACGGTGGCCCAGACGCCGAAGACTACGAGACCTGGGCCGCCGCACATATAGACGAAGAGAAGTCCCAGAAATGGGCTGCAAGAGCATTCCCCAACATGTGAGGAAGGAGGCCACCCCATGGTGAACATCAAACTCGTTGGGAGCATGTGGAGGGCGCAGATCGAATGCGCCAACTGCGGGATCGCCCGCATCACCCAGATGCACGACCGCACCCGCCCCTGGGTGACGGTCGAGTCAGAGATCAAAACCACGGCCCGCACGCTGGGCTGGAAGATAGGAAGAGAGGAAGCTACCTGTGGAGCCTGTAGAAAGAGCATTCATCGTCGTGACCGCTAAGGTCGTGTTCCGCCCCTGGGGGCGGTTCCTGTGCCGCAGGTGGAAGAAGGCCGGGTACGGGACGGCTTATGTGCCCGTCTCGGCTTGCAAGGCACTCGTTGCGGCAGTAGACTGTGACTAACGGTCGGGATTGGGACTGTTAGTTGGGTGGATCGGTGGCCCGGGGTTGAGAGTGAATCTCCCCCGGGCCACAATCTTATTCGCACGACCTCAGGCCTTGATGGCAGCCAGCGCCTCGGCGGAAGGAGCCGCCCACCCAACGATCGTGGCCCCCGCGGCCTCAGCCAGGCTCTTAGCTGACGTCTGCTCATCCTTGCTGGACACGACAACCCACACCCCGTCCGGGAACGTCCCCTTGACGGCGCTCCAGACGTTCGCCCCCGCCTTGGAAGCCAGGAGGACCCCCTTCTGGGCATCCTTCACGGACTCAGACAGCTGCCAGTCCGCGGACGCGTCAGTGGCGTCCACGACACGGACGGTGGTGGCGTTTCCCTTCTTCATGATCGCGCGGAGCGCGTTCTGGCCTCGACCGTGAATCTGGGAGTACGTCTTCCCTGTCCGGCCCGCCAGGATGGTGAATACCTTCCCGTCAGATGACTTGTAGTACTCCGCCCCAGAGTCGAGCAAACCGTTACGGACGTTCGGGAGGACCTGGATTCCGGCCCCCTCGAACATGTCGAGGGCCTCCACCATGCCCGCGAGGTCTACGCCAGCGTCCCTGAAGCCGCTGATCCAGAACTCGCTGAACTTGTGCTTCACGCCGTCGTTTCCAGCTATCTCATGGGGGATGGCGACGGCCGCGTCATTGACGGTTTGCGTCACCTGGAGGGGGAGAGCCACCTGATCCGGTTTCAGTGCGGCGACGGCCCGCAGGTCGGACATTGAGTAGGAGGCCCGGTCGCTGACACCCCACCCGCCGGGGAGCCACGCCATGATCGGTAGTCCATCACCACCAGGCGCGGGAGGCGGAGTAGGCGGCACTGCCGGTGCTGCTGGGATGACCGGCCCCTGCGCTTTAGCCCACGAGGCCAGAGAAGCGACAGCGACAGCGATCCGGTTAGCTAGCGCAGACCCGAAGGCGATCGCCCCGATCTTCGTCGGGTGCGTGTCATCGGACAGTAGGAGCGTGTCGCGGGTCCCGTCCCCCTTAGGGGAGCCAGCGTTGCCCGTCCCAGACAAGACATCGGAAACCTGGATCGTGGGCGCCCCAGCTGATACGGGGGTAACGCCCGGGGCGGGAGACCACGCCTGGGTGACACGGTAGGCGACACCGCCGTAGATAACCACGTCCCCCTCGGCGCATTGGCGGCCATCCCGCCACGGCACGGCCTGCCTGTCCGCTACGCCCAGCCAGTCCACGAATGCTATGCCGTTTGAGAGGCCTCCTGCGGCCTCAACGCCAGCCTTCTGGGCCTTCACGTTGATGTGCGCGGAAAGGGACTGCAAACGGCTCACAGACGACGGCTCCGGGCCGACCATGACGATCGGCACCTGCGGTAGCTTCGCCCGCACCTTAGTGACGAACGACTGTACGGCGGCCGTGATCTTGGAGCCCGTCGCGTCCCCATTGTCGATGACCTTGTCCGCGTTCAGTGAACCGACGGTGACGATGAGGTTCGGGACAGCCGCACAGGCGGCGTTGACGCGCGCGTCTACCTCGAATCCGTCTGAGCCGCTAGCCGAGTAGGCGAAGCCGGACCCGTCAATGGCGCTGACCATAGGGACACACCCCAGGATGCGTGACGCGACGGCGGGCAGGTTAAAGCCCTGCCCCATCGTAGACTCGGTGGACCACGAGTCACCGAAGAAGGCGACTGTCGGAACGACACGGCCAGGCTGTAGGGGGAGGGCTGCGAGAGGAGCTACGGCGGAACCGCTGCCGACCTGCGCTTGGGCTAGCTCGTTCTTCGTGGCGTAGGTGCCTGCGGCGTCGGAGCTCTTGAGGTACCCGGACAGGTCTGCTGGTGCGCCGTCCTTCCCGGGAGGCCCCTGGATTCCCGGGTCGCCTTTATCGCCCTTCTCCCCCTTACCTAGAGCCTTCACGTCCTCAAGCTGCCTCTTGGTGGCGAACACTTCGTTCGCCTTAGACGTCGAGTACCAGGTCAAATCTGTCATGGTTGTTCCTTCCAGGCTAGGATACCGGCCCCGATCTCAATGACCTCGCCCGGGACCTCCGACTCAAGAATGCCGCCGCCCACGTGGCGGACGCGCCTCTTCCCAGGCTTACTTTCCTCACCCCAGCGGGCGGCGATGATATCCACCAGGTCGATTGTTTTGTTCGCGAGGAGGCGCGCACGATAGAACTCCGTGACACCAGTGTCACCGGGAATCTCGATCGCGATGAGATAGTTCGTCTCCCCCTCCGGCAGGGACTCTGGGGCTGCGATATTCGCCCAAGGGTTCCCCGCCATGTCTGTGAGCACCCCCTCGGGGGTGAACCGGGAGGCCGCATAGGTGGCGACCACGCTGCGTCTGCCGCCCTCCTCGACCGCCTGGTACTGCTTGTCCGGGACGAACGATATCGTCCCCATACGGCCCAGGCCCTCAGGGCCGATGACCCGGCCCGTTACTTTCGCGTACCCAGTCACGAAGCCTCCTTCGACTTGACCCTATCGATCCTATCGTGAAGACTATCGACTTCGTTGTAAAGATGAGACCTGTCAGCCCTCGCGTCGTTCCGGACGCCCTCGATCTGCCCCTCCAGGCTATGGAGGCGCACCCCCTGGTCGCGGACCGTCTCCCGAATGCCCTCAAGGTTCTCCGCGAGCACATCCAGACGATCCAACACCGTCCCGAACTTCTCGTCCAAATCGTCCCTCAAGTTAGCCTCATGATTGTTGTGCACCCCGTCTGCCGCCGACTCAGCGGCGTTCGCGGCCCTCACTAGGTGAGCGTTCATGCGGGAGAGCCTATCGTCGGCCTCCTTCTGCTGCCGCTTCAGACGAGTGGTGAGGCGCGCCATGCAGGCGGCCAGCAGGGCCACCGCGGCCGCGACCAGGTCCGGAGACGTCAGGACCGCCATGATCGGTCCTACTGGCCCTGCCGACCACATGCGTCAGCCTGCCACGTGGGTAGGCGTGTGCGGGGGCTCCGCGGTAGCGATCGCGGTGTCAGTGCGCCGCGCATCCCCGATGGACGTCAGCACGGACAGCAGGACTGCCGTGGCCGTGATTGACAGGGCAGACTTCACATCCCAGTCCAGGATACCAACCCCAACAGTCAACGTGGAGGCGAGGACCTGAGCGAAGGTCTTGAATGCGCGCTCAAACACGCCGTTCCAGAAAGTGCGGGTGAACATGACTACTTCTTCTCCTTCAGGGCCTTAGCTACGGCCTCGTCGATCATCTTAGGCAGCTCGGATACGACCTCCAGGAGAGCCCCCTGGGCGGCTAGGGCCGACTGCTCACGCCACTTGTCCTGGAAGGTCTCCCACCCGACAGCGCCCATGGTGATGGCGCGCTCGAACTGGTGCATGGTGGCGTTGGCCGTGTCGGTGCCGGTGTCCTCGCGGGCCTCATTTGCATCGTAGCAAATGCGGTCGTAGAAGTCGGGCCACAGGAACTTCGGCTCCCCGAGCGCCTGCTTGTACGCCTCCATGATTATGCCGCTGACGCGCTGCACCTGACAGCCGTCGCGAATTATTGCGTACTCCTTCTCAGAGTCGCGTTCGGTGTAGATGAAGAGCATTAGTCTCCTTCCAGCAGCTAGGGGGCGGGACCTCCGCCCCACCCCCTAGTCTACTCGAACAGGCGTTCGATCATGACCCCGGGTCATACATAAGTCGACCGGTGTCTGCCCATGACCTGTTCAGGGCCTCCTGGAGGACAGCGCAGGTAGCGCGGCCCCACTCCCCGTCGATGAACTGCGCAGCGGACCAGTCCGGGGCGAACCGCCGCCACACATCGGACTCGGGCATGCCCGGCACCCAGTTCCACGCCCAGAACTGGAACGCCCGGTAAATGTCAGACGTCCAGGCCCCGTCGAGGGCGAGCTCACGCTTCCCGATGAGGTTCTGCATGTGGTCCGGGCCGACGGCGTCATTCAGGTAGCGGGCCATGTTCGCGACAGCGAACGGTTCGCTGTAGTCCCACGCGCCGAGGACGCGGCGGAAGCGGCGGGCGGTGGGCGGGTCCCAGATACCGTTCACCTGGATCACCCCGTACCCGTCCAAGGCCTGATTCACGGGCTTGGGGGACACCATCGCATCCCAGTCCGCGTCGCTTCCGTGGAATCGGTTCAGGTCCAGGCTGCCGCCATAGTTAGGCAGGTGGCCGTCCTCCGTGTACTGATGCACCAGGGGCGTACCCCAGTACGGGACCTGCGGGCACTCCGGGTCGCCCCAGCCGTCGTAACGGTCGGAGTACCACTGGCCGCCCGCATACCAGAGCGGGTAGCGGGCCGAGACGTTGCTCCAGTCGTAGCCCCGGCATGCGGACCCATTCATGTAGATACCAGGAGTGGCCCCGGTCAGGGACGCAACCTGGTCCAGCCAGGCCCCCGCCCATCCAGCACCCTGCCCGACGGCGTCAGCCTCCCAGTCGAGCCAGAACGTGGCCCGACCGATGTAGGCGGAGACAGTGTTCACGAAGAACTGGGCCTGCGCGTCGATAGAGCCGGGGCGGGCGAAGTGGTAGAAGCCGATCCGCTTCCCCGCAGAGAGGGCCTCAAAGGCCTGCGTGTGCATGTAGGGGTTGACGTAGTCGTCATCCTCGGTGGCCTTGATGATGACGAAATCCGAGGGGATAGCCCCCAAGTCTGCGCCGGACTGGTGCGAGGACACGTCAATGCCGAACGCGATGCTCTTCGACGGCGGCGGGGCCGGGGCTGGGGCTGGAGTCCCCTGCGGGGCCGCGTGAGCGAACTCAGGCCATTGCTGCACGAACGTAGCGTCATCGAACCTATGGCAGGACGTCCAGGTCCCGCCCTGAGTGTTCGGGTGCGAAGAGTAGCGGACGGTGCGCGTCTCACTGCCGGTCGTATCACCCGCGTAGCCGTCGATTGAGCCGTCCTCAGCGATCCACGCCTCTGAGACGAGGGGGTCGCTACCGTCCTCGACGGCAACCACGACGTGCCCGGTGCCGCCCTCGTTCCCGGCGGAGAGGATAATGTCTCCGGCTCGGAAACCGCCGAGGGGGCACAGGTCGGCGTCGTTCCACGGCACCTCCGGGAAGCCCCGGGCCTCCAGGCCGCCACGCATGTTCCCGGTCCAGTAGTTGTCGATCTCCGGCAGCGCCGGGTGGCCCCACGGCACCCCGTAGGCGACGTGCAGCCCGTAGCAGGCGCAGCCACACGCCAGGGACGAACAGTCCGCATTCTGCGGGGTAGTCACGTAGCCGAGCTCGTCAGCGTTCGTGAACCACGACCGGCGCTCCGGCTGGCTGTATCCGATGTCCGCGACGTCAGCCAGATACCTGGCCTGGGCCGCGATAACACTCCCTACGCTCACTTGGCCTCCTTAACGGCCTCCAGCTGGGCGACGCGCTGCTCAGCGACCACAGCCCTACGTGTCAGGGCAGCGATCTCCAGGGTCAGGGCGTTGATAACGTCCAAGGCATCCACCTGGGCTTCCTCAGCCATTGATACTCTCCTTGCTAGTAGCGGTTTCAGGGTTCGGGGCGGGGCCGTATAGGCCTCCCCCAAGGGTAACTGGGGGTTCAGGGTCCCCGCCCCCCTGACCTGGTTCAGGTGGCGACGGCGGGCCCAGCCTCCACGGAGACTCGCGAGCATAATCGCGCATGATCGGCTCGTTAGTCTCCGGGTCAGTGTCCGCATCAATCATGCGGGCACCCTTAACGAGGACAGGAACCTCACTCCCGGGGGCGCCGGTGACGTGCACCTCCCACAAGTCACCGGAGCGGTCCAGCCGCGCTGATGCCCCATCCCCGGTTAGAACAATCCACGGGGCCTTCTTCGAGGCGATAGCGGGAACATAGTCTGGTAGCGTCCAGACCGCCCGCCCGGAGCCGTCAAGAGTGACCTGCTCCCAGTACTCGATCCCGTCGTATGGGGATTCGGTACAGGAGTGGTCAAGCCACAGGCCCCCGCGCTCCGCGGTAAGACGCGGAACGCGCATAGTGAACTTCTTGCCGCTCGTGATGTGTACGCCATCAGACCCAATCCACACCTGATTGGAGGGGTCGTATTCCATTGTGATGGCGGAGTTATTCCCCCACAGTCCCCCGCGCGCCCATGTGGTGGGACGGATGTTGTAGTTGGCTGTCCCGACATACAGACGCGGAGTATTGTCGCTCTTTGTCCCGAAAGATATGCCCTGGTCGTTCATCCACATGTACACGTCCTTGGCCTGCAAGTTAATGCCGCCAGCGTTGAACGAGAACGACGCGTTAGACACAGGCGTGTACATAGAGATAGCCGCCGTGCCGATCGTTATATACGGAGACTTCCACGACAGATTCTTCTGAATTGGCCCCTGGATAGTAAGCGATGGGTCACCGGTTGAGGCCTTCTCTAAAGAGATAGTCCCATCCCACCAGTCATCCTCAAAAGACCTAAACGAAAGGCCGCACCCAATTTTCTCGCCGTTGGGGCCAACATCCGTCAGCGTGTTCCTGTACACGATGTTGTTAAAGAACACCTCAGACCAAGTGTCGCGGCGGCCGAGGCGCCCATCCAGAATGATCTCACCGGTGACGGCGTTGACGTCCAGGGACTTCCAGCCATTAGAGTCATACACCTGGAGACCGTAATCACTGATTTTCAGGCCACGATTCGTTTCTTTACTAGTCTGGATGGTGGCGCCGGTAATGACCTGCCCATCCAACGCGCCAACCTGTATTTTATCCGCGGAGATCGAGTTCGCGGCGATCATCCCAGCTTTGATCTTCTCGAACTCACCCTCCTGGGCGGTCATGATCCGCGCCCAAATATGGCGGGCAGTGAGGTCCACGAAGGAAGCGTTACCGGTGACGGTCAGCTGGTCGGTCGTCAGCTCCAAGAACCGGCCCACATCGGAGGCGATCTTCCGGGCCGCGATCTCATTGATCGACGCACTCCCGGCAGTGAGCTTACCGACATCGAGGTTCGAGATGTGTTCGTTGGTGATCTGCATCCGCTCCCACCGGGAGCCGGTCCAACGCCACTCGTCGACGATATCCAGGGTGATCGCGTCCTGTACGCGGCAGGTGTCGCCGACGGCCTCACCGTTGAATGGGGGCTCGGTAGAGGCCACGCCTTTGATGTAGAAGACCTGCCCGAACGTCGTGCGCATGCGCCGGACGGCAGACTCGATAGCTGAGCCAGCCAGCTTGGAGGCCGCGAGACTGTAGTTATCCCCAGCCTCCTCCCACCGCCAGCCCTTGGGGCTGTAGACGACCGTCGAGTCTGGGGCTGTCCGGGAGTGCGAGGGTGTCGACTGGCCTGGGGACGCGAACCCCGGGCTGGTTACGTACTGGCCGCCCCTAGCTTTTGGGTCCGCTGCGGCCGGGTTCTGGGGGCCGGGCATCAGGACGCCTTAATGATGAAGGGGAACGCAATGTACGGGGGCCGGTTCTCGTGCGCCTGGTTACCGCCAGCGGGCTTAGCTATCAGGCCGGACGCGGACCCCTGCTCAGTCGTCGAGAGCGCCTGCCACCCGGTTCCTGAGGTCAGGTTCGACACGTACATGCCGACACCATTCATCATCGCCGTCCCGGCCTTACCGCCGATATCGTGCGTATGGGACGGCATCTGCTGCTGGGAGAGGACAACCTGTGCGGCACCGCCGGTCGCGCCGATGGAGTAGGAGGCGCCAGCACCGGTGGGGAACCGGTCCCGAATATCTGGCACCCTGAAATTATCCCCAGTCGTCGACCCGTAAGTCGTGCCGATCACAGCGAACAGCTTCGCGTACGTATTCCGGTTCAACAGCTGCCCATTACACGTGAACCACCCATCCGGGGCCGCGGAACCGGCGAACGGCATGATCGCCCCAACCGGGATAAGCAGCCTAGCCGCCTCCATGATGGCATCCCGCATGGACTGTAGGCGGGAGGTGACCGACGAATCCAGAGTCCCTACCCGGGTCTCCAAGTTCGTGACACCCTGAGTGGCGGCACTAATACCCGACTCCATACGGGTCAGGTCAGCGGCAGTGATACGAGTCTCCCCCGCACCAAAACCGTCCTTCCACTGCTTAGTAGCTACATACGGCTGCACTACTTATCTCCTTCTGCTCGGAGAACGAATACGCGGGCATCAGGAGCCACCCAGATACTCGCCCCAATCTTACCCTCATCCGGCGGGATAGGCCCGGCGCTCACCAGCGACTCAGCTACCTGGGTCATCGACTCCGTGAGATGCTTCATCTCCTTCAGAGTCCCCTCGCGGGCGGCCTGCTGAAGAGCGTCCGAGCCCTTGAGCTTATCCTCAACCTGCTTAGCGATAGCGTCAGCGTCGATGTTCTGCTCAAGCTTGATCGTCGCTCCCGCAGACCAGTCCGACTTATTCCCGGACCGGTCGTAGGAGCGGAGCTTCACCTCATAGTCGCGAATCTCCAGGCCAGCGATCGCTGTCCGCTGCATGGGGGTTGGCATGTCCGTGACAGCCTCAGCTGGCCTGCCCGGGTGCTGGACACTGACCTCCACGCCCCGGTAGTCGAGGGGCATGTTCTCCCCCCGGGAACCCTTGAAATCCCAGTAGACATTCAACACGCCGAGCGTCTGTGACACGACAGGCTTCGACGGAACCGGCGGCGGCTCCACATCGGAGGCCATCGTCGCCTTCACCTCATCCGACCAGTTCCCCACACCATCGTTGTTGGTGGCGCGGACCCAGAACCGTTGCTTCGACCCCGGGGGGAATGGGCCGATGGACGCCTGATTCGACCGGGTGGTGAACGAGGGTCCAGCGTTCGCGCCTTCCTCCCAGACGGCGATCTCATAGCCGGTGACCTCGACGGCGACGTTCTGCGTATCCGTGGTGACTGGACCCCAGGAGAGGGAGGCGACGGCGGCGGGGAACCCGTTCGCCTGGATGATAGCGTGTGAGGAGACGACCAGGCCGCCGGGCTTCTGCGGCCAGTTCTTCTTCACGTCCGGGGTGGGCTTCTGCCCCGTCGGCGTGGTAGCGAGCCCCACGATGCCTTTCGTGCGCTTCGTCAACCGGCCTAGAAGAGAGTCGAGGACCGTCCCGAACGTCGTGTGCCCGGTGACCCCATTCGCCCCCTTGGTGATACTGATCTGGACGACTTGGAGCTTCTCCATCCCGCTCAGGCGCTCCACCATGATCCAGTCGCCGAGCCGGTAGTCCTCCCACGGGAGGAGATGCACGTCGGTGGCTTTCCACTCCCGCTTGATCTGCTCACTCACGTGCGCCCCGGACTTCAAGGTCGCCTCAGCCACGAGCCTGGCGGTGGCCTCCAACTCCACACCACCGGCCTCGACGATCTTCTCGATCCGCCGCATGCTGGTGGGGGCGAGATCATTGTGGATTCGCCACTTACGGCCGCCCTCCCCCTTGACGAGGACGTCGGTACACATATCCCCCCACGTCTTCGCCTCAGGGGCGCCGGTGAGCATCGTGGACAGGGGCCAGCGCACGCTTGCCGTGAGGTCGCGGGCCTGAGAGCTGTCCGCGTTGTACACCTTCAGGGTGCGGCCCTGCCACACGGTGTCGATCATCCCCAGGTCACGGAGGGAGTCGACGATCTGGAGGATACTGATCGACGGGTCAAAGTATAAGGTGACGATCTTCGCCCACGGGTGGTTCGCTGAGTCGGCCTTCGTCGTACAGTCGAGAGTGAGGCCCTTACCCCAGCCGCGCGCCACGGCAGCGTCCCACACGGTGCGCAAAATCTCACCCGGGTTCCGGGACAGGAACTTGTACTTCCCCTCCTTATCCTCACTCCCCGCGGGGACGGACCAGACGAGAGCCTCCTTCAAATAATCGCTCACGTGGATCGCGTCGACGGTGCGGGAGTCCGTGCCCGGGTTCTTGATGTTCGACTCGGTTTTCTGGGTCACGAACCGGGAGTCCGGCATCTCACGCCAGTTACGGCCATCGAAGGTCGCCTCGATAGCGACCTCGATCTCCTCCTCCAGGAGGTGCCCCCGGACAGCTTTACTGCTGGGCGCGTAGTTCATCTGGAGGGTCGCAGCCTGCCCCCTAGGGCAGGTGACCGTCATATCCAGACTGTCAGGGAGGATACCGATGCGATCCCCGCCCACACGGTAGGCGACAGCCTGGATCGCCATCCCATGGTGGAAAGCCCTAATCATCAGTACGCCTTCCTAGCCCGAGCATACCCGGTGCCGCCGGTGACGAGGACGGCGATCTTCCCGTCCGGGCCGGGCGTCAACCTGAACCCGCCGGGGGACATGTTGATCTCCCCGGACACGTCCGTGTTCGTGGGGGCGATATTCCACCCGTCATGGGCCTGTTTGACCGCGTAGTAGGTTGCTACGTCGATGAGGATGCGCTGGCCGCCGGTGACGGTGCCGCGCCATGAGAGCGTCGTCCCGGATACCTGGTCCAGGACGGTGACCGCGTTGCTCGTGGGCAGCAGCATGATCTGCGCGTCCGTGATGGGGGCAGAACCTCCGGACAGAAACTTCATATCGGAGAGCTCCTGCACCGTATACTCGCGGTCCTTCCAGACACCTTCCACGGCCTCGAATACCGCGACCGTCTCGATGATCCACTCGCGGTGACGGTAGGTCGGTTGGGCTATGCTCTGGAGCCTCACGAGGGCGTCCCTGGCCCCAACACCGTCGGGCTTGTAGGTGAGGGTGGAGAGGCGGGAAACGCCCCGCAGGCGGGCCTGTAGAGCGATCCAGTTCTGCTCCAGGGCAGCCCGGGTGGCCCCCTCCACCATGAACGCGATCGTCACGGTGAACGTCCCCCACACCTCCCCGACCCCGTCGAGCACCCCGCTACGGGAAGGAACTTCCGTAGAAGACAATCTCGGAGCCGGGATAGCCGGTAGGAGCGTCCCCTCCATGACACGCCACCTACCCGGCTGGTCCAGGTCAACCCCATCCAGGGCGTACTCGCTGCTCATGCCACCATCCTACAGGGCGCCCGCGAGACGGATACCATCAGCGACATCATCCCTGGTCTGGGAGTCGCGTTGTTGCTGCGGATAGTTATTCGTAATGTTGACGACCGTCCCATGGCCGCGGTTCTCAGCCGGGACCAGGCGGCCACCGACCGTCTTGTTCTCCCCACCGGCCTGCTTAACGGCCTTGCTGTAGTCCCCGGTCACGTTGGCAGCCATCTTCGGGGCCACATCCATCGTCAGGTCACTGGTGAAATCGGTCAGAGAGCTCTTCACAGCCCCGTAGGACTCCTCCAGGCCCTCCTGGAAGCCCTGCATGACCAGGCGGCCCGCCTTCCTCAGGATGGTCTTATCAGTCTGCTCAGGCCCCTTCCACGAAGGCAGCTTACTCGTCAGTGACTTCAGACTGTTCTGCACAGCCGAGAACTTCGACTTCAAACCATCGAGGAGACCCTGAATGACATTCTTACCGGCATCCCACAACCATCTCCCCGCGTTGGAGAAGATATTCTTGATGGAGTTCGGCAGCCCCTTCACCGCGTTCACGACCGAAGTAATGTGATTGGTGATGGCGTTGATGATGCCGTTCCAGGCAGCCGACACGCCGGACTTAATCAGCTCCCACCCGGCACTAATCGCGTTCCCCAACAGCGCCCACGCGGCCTTCGCGATAGCCACAATCATGTTCCCGAACCCTGTCCACGCAGTGACGAAGAAGTTCCAGAACCCGCTGGCGATCTGCTTGATACCCTCCCACACCAAAGACCAGTCGCCCTTAATGATCCCGAGCACCACGTTGATGATGCCCTGGATGACCTGCATCGCCGCCGTAATCACGCCAGCGATCGTATTGAAGATCACCGTCACGATCGGCATCAACGCCTGCACAACCGTCCCAATGAGCTGGAAAGCCGGAATCAGTAGACCAGTAATGGCCTCAACGATCGGCGGAATCAACGGGACCAGCGCCGCCAACAGCTCATTGATGATCGGCGCCAGCTGCGTGAACAACTCCTGAAGGATCGGGCCAAGCGCCTGAATCACCGGCATCAGCAACTCACCAAGCTGCTGAATAATCGGGGTCAGCAGCACCGCCAGCTGGGAGAACACCGGCGCCAACTGCTCAATCAGAGTCGCCACCAGCGGCGCCACCGCCGCCAGCAGAGTCCCCATAACCGACGCGACCGCACCGAACGCCTGAGCCAAAGCAGGCATAGCCGGGGCAAGAGCCTGCACCGCCTGCAACACGCCCTCGAAGAACATGATGAGGCCCTCCTGGAACGCCGGGTCCTGAAGAGCCGTAGAGATACCCTTCAACCCCACCTCGATGATCTGCCCAATCAGCGGCAGAATCAGCGACAGTGTTGGGGCCAGCGACACGAACGCCTCACCCAAAGACCCGACCCCGGCGAACGCATGCCCAGCGGCCTCCCCCATGGCGGAGAACACCTGAGTCAGCGTCGACTGGAACAGTGGCCCGTTCACGGCCTTGTTCGCCTTATCCAGGGCCGCGGCGATCGAATCGATCGGGGCTGACCCCGCAGCCATCGCCTTGAACAGGCCACCGATGATCCCCCCGAGATCAACGACGATGTCCTTCAACGTTCCGAACGCCCGGGCTGCGGAGCGGATCGACTGGTCCATCTTCCCCGACTCGGCGGCCTTCGTCGCCCACGCCTCGAAGGAGAACGCGAGGTTGTTCGCCCAGACGGCGATCTCCGGCAGGTACTTCGCACCCACCTCCCCGAGGGTGAGGAGCCCGTTCGTGAACGCCGCCGCGCCCGCACCACCAACGCTCAGGGCGTCACGCAGGTAGGTCAGGGAACGCTCGAACCCCGGGATATGGTTGTTAGCCGCCTCCGCTACGGCGGCCGTCATCACACCCATCTCAGCCGCCACCTCAGTGATGATCGGCGTCAGCGCACCAATCGCCCCGGTAGCGAAGT
>ERZ773099.436-NODE-436-length-35907-cov-7.250418_pt1 | contig 35907 bp, 31 predicted proteins | sample MGYA00511120_ERZ773099 | MGnify/ENA primary metagenome ERZ773099 (study PRJEB29015, sample SAMEA2738012) | human oral metagenome | biome: human oral; feature: human-associated habitat; material: dental | place: China | collected 2104 ... | reverse complement strand
CATAGAGATCTCCTTTCGTATTTTGGGATGGTTCATTATTGTACCACGTTGGGTTGATCTCTATATTTTTTTATTAAAAACTCCACAATTATTTTACACTATCGTCCGGGCTCATGCCGCCGTTCAATTTCTGCAAGTGAGGCGTGCGGTTGCCTGTGACGAAGATTTGTCAAATGTCTATGTCCGCATTTTATCCGGAAATTTGAATTTCATTTCCGGGTGATGTTAAAAACACTACAACATCTTGCATCCCCATCCCTGCAGTCGAGATTTTCTCGTTGCTAATATGTGACGGAGATGGTATAATCATGGCGACGTTGTTTTGAGCACCGTTCAGTATGTTTCCGTTCGCTGAAACGGGAGAAAACGGATGGAAATACTGTAACAGGACAGTGCGAAATCGGAACAGAAATGCTGTGACGGGACAGTACGAAACCGGAACGGAAATGCTGTGACGGGACAGTACGAGAACAGAAACGTTGAGGCGCTTTGGTGTTGCGGTATCCCGGACACTGTTTTGTGGTAAAAACGGCGTGATAAGCTAAATCATAAAGTATAGTAATGTATAAGGAGTGGCATTTATGGAAAAACTAATTATCAGTGCCTGCATTTGCGGAGCGGAAGTGACAAAAGAGCAGAACCCGGCGGTTCCGTACACGGTTGAAGAGATTGTAAGAGAAGCAAAATCGGCATACGATGCCGGCGCGGCACTTATTCACCTGCACGTTAGAGAAGACGACGGAACTCCTACCCAGAGTACGGCTCGTTTTCAGGTTTGCGTCGACGCTATCCGCAAGGAATGCCCTGATGCTATCATTCAGCCGTCCACGGGCGGTGCTGTCGGCATGACGGATTTGGAAAGGCTCGAGTCGACGGACATAGTCCCTACTCCGGAGATGGCTACGCTGGACTGCGGAACATGCAACTTTGGCGGTGATGAAATTTTCGTAAATACGGACGACACGATTATAAACTTTGCAAAGATAATGAAGGAAAAGGGGATCAAGCCTGAACTTGAGGTGTTTGATAAGGGAATGATTGACACGGCTCTCAAGACTGCCGACAGAAAAGGACTGCTGGTTCATCCTCTTCACTTCGACTTTGTACTCGGAGTACAGATGACGGCTACGATCCGCGATCTTGCCTTTATGGTTGATTCGATTCCGGCAGGATCCACGTGGACGGCGACAGGACTCGGGAGAAACGCATGGAGCATCGCGGCGGCGACCATTGCGATGGGCGGTCACGTAAGAGTCGGATTTGAAGATAACCTTTATCTTGAGAAGGGAGTTCTCGCTAAGAGCAACGGCGAAATGGTTGAAAAAGCCGTTAAACTCGCAAAGCTTTTGGGCAGAGAGATAGCTACTCCGGCGGAAGCGAGAGAAATTCTCAGCCTGCCACCGCTTAAAGCCTGAATCGGTTACGCAAGAAGGCACTTCGCGGGCAGAATTCAAAATTCATGCCGTTCGGAGTTTGCGCTTTGAGTTGTTAGTGCATATTTTCAAGAGATTTTCGGCAGCCGGAAGGCTGCCGGTTTTTCTGTAAATTCGTTGAACTTTCCGCAGAGAGGAAAATGATGCTATTTGTCGCAGTGCATAAAGCAATGGCATCTGTCACGTAGGAGAAGGTTAACGTTACTTTCCGCAGAGAGGAGAAAGTCAATGTCATTTTCCACGGAAACGAAGAATGAGTTATCGAGAATTGAGGAGAGAAACGAAAACTGCCGTTTGGCTGAGCTGGCAGGATTTTTTCGTGCGGCCGGAAGTGTCGGACTTGCCGGCAGCGGCAGGTTCAAAATAGTGATTGCCACGGATAATCCCGCGGCGGCAAGGCATTACAAGAAACTCGTAAAGGAATGTTTTGCCGTGGATATGCAGCTTAAGATAAGCCGAGCAGGTGCCTTGAAGAAAGGACATACATACGTGTTTACCATTGACTCACAGATGAAAAGTGAAGACATATTGAGAGAAACGGGCATACTTTTCACATGTGAAGGAAAAAAATCCATAAGTGACGGGATTCCGGACGGCATTATAAAAGAAAAGTATCGTAAGCGGGCATATTTGAGGGGATTCTTTATGGGCGCGGGAACCATAAGCGACCCCGATAGAAGCTATCACCTTGAGTTTGTCTGCAATACGGAGAATTTGGCGAGAGATCTGAAGGAACTCATAGATACTTTCGATGATCTGGCGGCGAAGATAACAAGACGGAAAGACCGGTTTGCGGTATATATGAAAAACTCCCGATACATAAGTGATATGCTTGCCATCATGGGGGCTCACGCTCAGGTCTTGGAATTTGAAAATATAAAGATAAAAAAGGGAATCGTAAATGAAACCGTTAGGATAACGAATTGCGACAATGCAAATACCGACAGAACCCTCGACGCATCGCAGAAACAGATCGCCGCGATACGGAAAATCATCGATAGAGGCGCGCTTGCGGCTCTCCCCGACAAACTGCGCGAACTTGCGGAACTGAGATTGGAAAACCCCGAAGCCAGTTTGACACAGCTTGGGGAGATGTTGACGCCGCAGTTAAAAAAATCGGGTGTCAATAACAGAATGCAGAGGATAACGACCTTCGCCGACAGACTGCCCTGACGGCAGTCGGCGTTACATTTACTCACGTGCCGATCCGGAGCATTATTCTTATCAGTTTATCTTGCATTGTTTCAGTTGCATTGTTTCAGTTGCATTTGTGTCGGTTTCGCTTATACGAAGATAATGTGCCGTTTTTAGACAAAAGTTTGAAATTGTATAGTTGACGAAGCCCGGGGCTGATTGAAAGCACCCGGGTTTTGTGTTATCATGAAAAAAATGTTAGTTCAGTTAGTCTAATGGAAACGGGAGGCGTTTCAGAGGAAATGAAGCTTGGAGAGAGGATTGTAAAAAACAGGAAGCTCATCCTTATTGTTGCGGCAATCTTGCTGATACCGGCCGTTATAGGGTATCGGTCCACGGGGATAAATTATGACATGCTCTCATATCTGCCGGATAACATGGAAACCATGAAGGGCGAGAAACTTTTGCGCAAAGAATTCGGAAAAGGCGGGTTTACCATAGTTGTGACCGAGAATATGTCGAAACGTGCTGTGGCTGACGTTGCCGAAAAATATAAAAAAATACGGCATGTGGACTCGGTATTCAATCTGAACAAGGTCATAGATCCACAGGTACCGAGAAGCATGTATCCGGAAGCGGTAAGGGAAAAATTCGACAATAAGAACGCGTCCATGATAGTGGTATTCTTTAAGACTTCTACGTCTGATTCCGGATCCCTCGAGGCGATAAAAGAAATCCGAGCTGTGAACGACAAAAATTGTTATCCGTCGGGGCTTACCGCATGCATATACGATTTGAGACATCTTTGTGAGGGCGAAGAACTCAAGTATGTGATAATTGCGGTGCTGCTTTCTCTGCTCATCATGATGTTTCTGTTGGATTCATACCTTGCCCCGTTCATATTCCTGCTATGCATAGGCGTCGCGATTATGTATAACATGGGGAGCAACATTTTCTTCGGAAAAATATCTTATATAACTCAAGCGATTGCGGCAGTACTTCAGCTGGGGGTAACGATGGATTATTCCATTTTCCTCTGGCACAGTTACATGGAAAATCTGGACGAGGGCGTGGACAGGAAACTTGCGATGGCACGGGCGGTTGACGACACCATGGTATCGGTAACGGGCAGTTCTGTGACGACCGTCGCGGGATTTCTTGCTCTGTGCTTTATGACATATACCATGGGAACGGATCTTGGGATAGTTATGGCAAAGGGCGTCATACTCGGTGTCATTTCGAGTGTTACGGTTTTACCGTCAATGCTGCTTATGTTCGAAAATATCCTGAAAAAGACAAGACACAGAACGCTGATTCCCGATACCCGTAAACTTTCGCACGGTTTGACCGCGAGGTACGGAATATACCTTTTGATCTTTGCGGTTCTGGCGATACCTGCCATATACGGTTATCAGAAGGACAATGTTGTGTATGACTTTGAAAAGATACTGAACGGCAGACAGGGACTTTCCATGAAGCAGGCGCCGTTTCTGGAGGCAAACAGAAAACTTGAAAAGGATTTTCAAATAGGAACTACTCACATGATAATTGCCGATGCCGAACTTCCGGGAAGAAAGGGCTATGACATGTCGAGAGAGATAGATAAGATCGATGGCGTGAAAACCGTGCTGGGAGCAGACCTTATGCTCGGTTCCGCCCTTCCGAAAGAAATGCTTCCGAACGAAGTAAAAACGGCGTTCGTAGGTAAGGAACACCAGATAATAATGGTCAATTCCGGTTACAAGGTTTCCACGCCTGAATGTAATGCGCAGATTGGAAACATAAACCGGACGGTGGAGAAATATGACAAGTCCGCAAAGGTAATAGGGGAAGGTCCTGCGATGAAAGACCTTATAGATCTCACGGGGAAGGATTTCAAGCGGGTGAACATTATCTCCATAATGGCGGTCTTTCTGATAATATTCTTTGTACTTAAGTCGATAGTCCTGCCGGTCATACTTGTCATCGTCATTGAGTTTGCAATATATGTAAACTTGGCCGTATCGGGTTATACGGGACTTGAACTGGCGTTCATCATCCCGGTTTGCATAAGTACCATACAGTTAGGCTCCACGGTGGATTACGCCATACTGACATCGACCAGATACAAGACGGAGAGAATATCGGGAAAAAACAAGAGAGATGCGATAATTACGGCAACGGCTATGTCGATGCCTTCCATAATAACGAGCGCGATGGGATTTTTCACGGCGACATTCGGAGTGGGACTGTACTCCGACATAGGCGTCATAAGTACGATGTGCATTCTGATGGCGAGAGGCGCACTGATAAGTATGGCTACGGTAATTTTGATTCTGCCGTCGATGCTGATGGCGTTCGACAAACTGATTTGCAGAACCACGATGGGCATGAGGCATTTGTACAGAGCCGGTGAGGGTTGACGTCATAAAATTGAGGATGGATGTGATGTTATAAAATTGAGTCCGGATGCGATGTCATAAAATTGAGGATGGATGATGTCGCCGCGATGAGTAAGTCGATACGAGTGATATATTAAGAGGTGCAGTTATGAAATTGAGGATAAGAGATGTCGCAAAGAAGCTTTGTGCGCTGATACTGGTGATTTCCGTAACCGGTTTCCTGAGCAGTGCCGCTTTTTCCTATGCGGGAAACGATAAAAAGACGGATAAGGAAGAGAATAAGCAGACGGTGTATGTCATGCAGAAACCGGACGGAAAGGAATATAAGAGGATAGTAAGCGAGAAAAACAAGCTTCATTACAAAGGTTATGAGGATGAGGAACTGCCGGTCAGCATGAAAGTATCGTATTTCCTGAACAAGATGCCTGTAGAAGCGAATGATTTGATAGGCGAAAGCGGGAATCTGATCATACACATAGAATATAAGAACAATATAAAAAACGGAAACGTCCACGTCCCTTTTCTCGCCGTAACGAGTTTGATACTCGACGGGGACAGGTTCTCCAACGTGAAAGTATATGGCGGAAAAGTCATAGATGACGGTAACAGAAAGATCGTGACGGGATTTGCGACCCCGGGAATGACGGAGAGCATAGGTCTTGCCGGTAGCGGGGTCATGTTTCCCGAGCAGGTCAACATAACCGCAAAGGTGAAGGATTTTGAACTGGGAGAGATATATTCATACATAAGCGCAGATCCGTTCAAGGGAATCGATATGAGCAAGGTGAACAGCCTTGACGATCTGCAGGGGAAGATTTCGCAGATGCAAGGCGGAACCGCCCAACTGCTGAAAGGCTCGGCGCAGATCGCGAAGGGTAATGCGGCGGTTGCCAAAGGAGCCGGCAAACTTACCGAGGTCAGCAGGAGGATAAGCAGGATGACGAAACTGCTCTCAAAGGGCAACGGTGCGATCAAAAAAAATATCCCGACGCTTGCGGGCAGCATCGGCAAACTTCAAGAGGGTTCAAAATCCTTGTCTGAAGGAAACGCCGGTATGGCTGAAGGTCTTAAAAAATTGTATGGAACGGCTCCGGGAACTTCAACTGCGGGAAGCGGAATGAAGGCGCTTGAGTCGGGTGCGGCGCAGGTACATTCCGGTGCAAAGCGGGTGGCGGACGGAATTCCTAAAGTCATTGAGTCTGTCACGGGCAATATCGGGAAGATAACCGCAAACAACGATCAGATAAACAATGGTACCGAGCAACTCGTCAACGGAATAATAGCGTCGGTAAATAAACAGTTGGCAGCGGCAGGCGCCGGATTTTCCATAACCGAGGATAATTATCCGGCTCAAATAAGCGCAGGGATAAAAACCATAGAAGAAGGTATAAAACAATGTGAAATCAAAATCAAACAGTATGAGGAAGCGGGACAGACGGCATCGGAAGCCTACAAGGCTGTCGTAAATAAAAAAGCGGGGCTTCAGGCACAGCTCGGAATGTTGCAGGGCATCAGAGGTCAACTTGATGCAATAGCCAAATATCATAAGGGTGTCAAAGCATATACCGGCGCCGTGAGTGAACTTGAGAAAGGCATAAAGTCGAGCAAAGAAATTGAAAGTCTGAGGAAAGGCGCGGAAACTGTCGCAAGCGGCAGCGGCAAACTTGCGGGAGGTATGGCGGAGATAAATGATGCGATAGAAAAGCGGGTCATACCGACTGCCGACAAGTTGGCTGACGGCTCCCGAAAGCTGAATGCGGGGATAACCGCGCTGCAGGGAGGCAGCAGAACACTGGCAAAAGGCGTAAACAAACTGAGCAGCGGCTCGATGCGACTGCACAAGGGAATGGTTGTTTTCAGCAACAAGGAAGCGGAATTTGCCAAAGGAACCGCAAGACTTGCCAAAGGCGCCGCTGCGCTGAACAAAGGTATGGGAGAAATGACGAAAAGTCTGAATACACAGCTTGCAAAGCTGAACATAAATGGAATATCCAAGGCGATAAACAACGCGAAAGCGGTTCAAAATGCCGCGGAGCAGTACGACAGTTTTGGAGATCTTCATAGCTACAACAACGTGACGTTTGTGTACAAGATAGACGAAATGAAAAAATGAGAAGGCAACGCGAATTGAGTTAATAAGGTAACGCGGATGCACGCCGCTTGAGTTAATAAGGTAATGCGGACGCACGCCAATTGAGTTAATAAGGCGACGCGAACACGCCCGACCTTTGAGTATTGCTTTTTCTCAAAGCCGGAACGAATGTCTGCGCATAAAGCATAATATAAAGCACTTACTATGATAAACCGTGGATTTAGGAGGTGGCCGTATGGTCACCTCTTTTGAGTATCGGTGATTCGGAATTTGCCAAATGCCTGTGTTTGCATCTTATCTTGAACGTTAGAAATATATGTTGAAGCTAATGTCAACAAAGGCTTTGCGAAAATCGACACTGCCCGGGAAGCATCGTTTAAGGCGTTAATCCTGTGGATAGTGTACTGTATACTTGCTTGTCGGGGGATTTTGGTGCAAAAAATTCTGTTAACTATTGCTCAAACGGTGTATAATCTTTTGTAAGGAGGTGAACTCTATGTTTGTTGAGGAACTCTCAAAAATCAAGGAGTGTGAAGACAAGGCTGAAAAAATCAGGAAAGATGCAAAGGCAAAGTCCGTGAAGTCCATTGAAGCGGCAAAAGCTGAAGCCGAAAAGATAATCGAGGAGGCCGAAAGCAAAAGCGCCGATATTCACGAAGGCGGGATTGCACTCGGAGAGGAAGAATCTGAAAAGGATTATAACGCTTCAATAGAACGAACGAGGAAGCAAGCGTTGCAGCTTTCAGAAAAGGCGAAACCAAATATGGAGAAGGCGGTAACGCTGATAACGGAAAGGATAGTGAAAGTCTGTGGCGATAATTAGTATGGAAAAACTGGCTGTCATAGGTATTGACGCGGCCAAGGAAGACCTGCTCGCAGATTTGATGGATTTGGGTGTTGTCGAAATCACCGAACAGACCGATGCGCTGCGTGAGGGCGACATTCCGGAGGGAGTTGTAAGCCTTGACGGAGATGAGGATACTGTGGCCGGACTGGATGCCGGAATCGCAAGAATCGGTACCGCCCTGAATCTGCTTCACAAACACGGCAGAGAAAAACAGCCGTTGTTCATAACGAGAAGAAAGATAAGAAAGTCCGAATTCGACAAAGTTCTTTCAAGAAGAGGTGAAATCCTTGAGAATGTGAACCATTTGATGTCAGTGAATAAAAAGTTGCGCATCCGCAAGGAAAAAATGAACAAAGCGGCTCTTGAACTCAAGACGCTGGAAGTATGGAGCAGATATGATATGCCGCTTGAGATACGGGAAACGCGTCAGGTTCGTTTTGAACTCGGGGTGGTTCCGGCTACGGTCAATGTAGATGACTTGCGGGAAGCCGTCGCGAAAGTCAGCGACAACGCGAGCATAGAAACCGTAAACCGAGATAAGGATATGATATATATATTCACTGCGGATTTGAAGACTGAACACGGCGATGTCGTCACGGTTCTGAAACAGTGGGGTTACACTCCGGCGCCGTTTGAGAACCATACGGGAACGGTTGCAGAAAACAGAAAACGATTTGAAAAGGAGATTGCGGCGGGCAGAAAAGAAATAAAAGTTCTGGAAGCGGACATTGCGAAGTGCGAGCACATGAAGAATGATATCGAGTGTCTGCAGGATCAGTTGATCATAGAAAGAGACCGCGAGAAAATCAAAGGCAGTTTCCTGAAGACGGAAAAAACTTTCAAGCTTGAAGGCTGGATCCCCGTCGAGTGCAAGAAGGACGTTGAGAAAGTTCTGGAACGGCATGACTGCCTGTACGCATATCGGAAGCCGAAGGATGACGAAGAGGTTCCCGTGCTTGTCAGAAACAGTTCATTCGGAACGCCGTTTTCGGCGATTACGGAGATGTACTCGCTGCCGGATTATCGGGGGTTTGATCCGACAGACATATTCTCGATTTTCTATGCTATGTTCTTCGGTATGATGTTGAGCGATGCGGGATACGGACTGATACTGACGGTAGCGTGCTTCTTTATTTTAAGAAAGTATGACATCGAGGGTCTTACCCGGAAAATGATAAAGATGTTTCTTTTCTGCGGAATCGCGACAGTGTTCTGGGGAGCTATGTTCGGAGGCTGGTTCGGCGATTTCATACCGTCATTTACCAAGACGGTTTTCGGGCATAAGGTGAACGTGGGAGCCATATGGTTCAATCCTATAGACGATCCCACCAAGCTTTTGATATTCTCGCTTCTGTTCGGCATTGTTCATCTCTTTGCGGGCATGGGAATCAACGCTTACATGATGATCAGGCGGGGGAATTTGAAAGATGCGGTATTTGACGTATTCTCATGGTACATGGTAATAGTCGGCGGAGGACTGTGGCTTGCGGGAAGCAATATATCCGCGGGCGCGGCGCCTGCGGGCAGGGTTGTCTGTATTGTCGGAGCCGTCATAATTCTGCTCACAGGAGGACGAAACAATAAAGGAATCGGAAAGCTCATGGGAGGACTGGGTTCTCTGTACGGAGTGACCGGTTACATATCGGATATATTGTCATATGCGAGGCTGCTTGCGCTGGGGCTTGCCACAGGAGTAATAGCAAACGTTGTGAACCTGCTGGGTTCAATGATCGGCAGCGGAGTTGTCGGGTTGATCGCCATGATAGTCGTTGGCATCATAGGGCATACTTTCAACCTTGCGATCAATGCGCTCGGATCGTTTGTGCACTCCAGCAGACTGCAGTACATAGAATTCTTCGGTAAATTCTATGAGGACGGCGGAGAGGAATTTTCACCTTTCAGGAACAACACGCGTTATGTGAGATTTACACAAGATAAATAGAACAAAAAACAAAACGGAGGTTTAAAATGGTTACAGGTAATGTGTTTGCTCTATTGGGAGCGGCGGTTGCGGCGCTTGCGGGAATAGGAAGCGCTATGGGTGTAGGAATTGCGGGACAGGCTGCGGCCGGGGTTCTGGCGGAAGATCCGAAAAAATTCGGTAAGACGCTCATTCTGCAGGCTTTGCCGGGAACGCAGGGTATTTATGGACTGCTGATGGCATTTCTCATCTTTATCAGAATAGGTCTGCTCGGCGGCGGACTCGGGAACCTGTCGGTATCGCAGGGACTGTACGTGCTGGCGTCGGGACTTCCTATAGGACTGATAGGAATATGGTCAGGTATAGCCCAAGGGAAAGCCGCTGCGGCAGGTATCATGCTTCTGGGGAAAAGACCGGATCAGATGGCAAAGGGAATCATATATGCCGCAATGGTCGAAACTTATGCGATATTCGGATTGTTGATTTCCATTCTGATGCTGTTCAATCTCGGAATTTAAGCGATTTCAAAACTGTAAATTAGGAAGTGAAAAAATGGGTGTAGAAAAGATTACATCGAAGATACTCGGCGAGGCGGAAAGCACGGCAAAGGACATGTTGCGGGAGTCCGAGGCGACATGTCGCGAACTTCTGGAGGACGCGGAAACCCGCGCGCAGGAAATGATCAGGACGGCTGAAAAGGAAAGTGACGCTGAAAGGAGAAAGATCGTCAAACGCAGTGTTTCCGTGGCGGAAATCGACGGCAGGAAGATACTGCTTGAGGCGAAACAGAAACTTATCGGCGATTGCTTTGACCGCGCTGTCGAGAAGATTGTCGGAATGGATACGGAACGTTATATCGGGTTTCTCGCGGACATAGTAAGGAGCAGCGGTAACGTAACCGGAGAAATCGTAATGAACGAAAAAGATTCCGACAGACTGGGAGAGCGGCTCGCGGAGAAGTTGAACAAGGAGATTTCCGGCGGAAAGTTTGTGCTTTCAGAGGAAAAGGCTAAGATAAAGGGAGGGCTGCTGCTTAAGAACGGCCCGGTATACACGAACGGAAGTATAGAAACTCTGGTTGAAGAGAGATATGACGAGCTGAGTTCGGAAGTCGCGGCAATACTTTTCGATGATTAAGGAGATTTTATATGGCAAGAAGAAATGAAAGCGAATACATTTTTGCCGACGCCTATATCTGCAGCTATATGAAAGACCTTATGAGCAAAAGCGACCTGATAAGGCTGGCAAACTGTCCCGATTTCGACAGTGCCGAGTCGTTGTTGCGCGATTTCGGATACGGAGAGTCGCCTGAAGTCAGGATGCTCAATGTTGAGGCATTTATCCGCAGAGAACAGACGAAACTCTTTCAAATGATATACAATACACTGCCCGAGCGGGCGGAGCTTGCGCTTTATCTGTATCCGTACGATTACCATAATGTCAAGGTCTGCCTTAAGTCTGAGATTCTCGGGATAATTCCCGACGACAATCTGCTCATGACAAGCGGGGACATAGATTTTCGCAGGATGATGGCCATGGTGCGTGACAGAAGTTACGAGTTCATGCCCGTCAACATGAAAGACGCGGTCATTGAGGCGCTCGATTTATACAGCAGAAGCAGAGATCCTCAGGAAATAGATATAATCATGGATAAGGCATGCTACAAGGATATGCTGGAAGCTGCGGAAGAGAGCAAAGAGGAATTTCTTATAGGATTTGTGAAACATCAGATAGACCTGTTGAATCTCAAGGTGTTCGCAAGGCTTCGCGAGATGGGGAAAGCGTGGTCGTTTTTCCGCAAGGTATATTTGCCGGACGGCAACATAAGTGAAAATTTCTATATAGAAAGCTGGGAAGAAAGTTACGCTCAGGTGGCGGAAAAACTTGTTCCGTACGGTTACGGTTTGTCGGCCGTCATGGCGGAGGGCGGCGCGCAGATCAAGGAGAAGGGCAGTTTTACTCTGTACGAAAAGATGCTGGAAGATTCTCTGATGGAATACAACAAGAAAGCCAAGTATCTGTCGTTCGGTCTGGTTCCGATTGCGGGATACTGGATAGGCAAGGAAGTAGAGCTTGATAACATAAGAATCATATTGATGGGAATGCTGGCGGGCGAGAGCCCTGAAAATATAGAAGAAAGGTTGAGGGAACCGTATGTATAAGATTGGAGTGATAGGAGACAGAGATTCCATCCTCGGATTCAAGAGCGTGGGTCTTGACATATACACCACAACTGAAGCCGCGGAAGCCCGAAAGATTCTTCGGACTTGGGCGGAGGGAGAATATGCGATCATATACATTACCGAGGATCTGGCAGTTGAACTGGAAAAGGAAATCGACAGATATGAAGAAAGCAAGCTGCCTGCCGTAATACCTATTCCGAACAGGAACGGTCCGTCGGGATCGGGACTTATCAACGTAAAGAAAGCCGTGGAGAAAGCAGTTGGAGCGGATATACTATTCGGAGGTGATAAATAATGAATCAGGGAAGAGTCGTAAAGGTATCGGGGCCGCTTGTGCTGGCTTCCGGTATGGAAAATGCCGATATGTTCGACGTCGTGCGTGTCGGCGATCTCGGACTGATCGGTGAGATAATTGAGATGAGAGGCGACAGAGCTTCCATACAGGTTTATGAGGAAACCGCGGGACTTGGCCCGGGGGCGCCCGTTGTAAGTACGGGTTCGCAACTTTCGGTCGAACTTGGTCCCGGACTGATAGAAAATATATATGACGGAATACAAAGACCTCTTGAAGTCATGTACAGACAGCAGGGTTCGAATATACAGAGAGGGATCCGGGTGCCCGCGCTGGACAGAGAAAAGAAATGGGAGTTTGTTCCGACGGTAAAGGTCGGGGACGAAGTTCAGACAGGAGACATAATCGGAACGGTTCAGGAAACGTTTGTTGTGGAGCAGAAGATTATGGTTCCGCACAAGGTGAAAGGTACCGTAAAGTCAGTTAGAGCCGGAGATTTTACCGTTGAGGAAACAGTATGTGAGGTTCAGCGGGAAGACGGTACGGTCTCCGAAATATCCATGATGCAGAGATGGCCTGTACGTGTGGGAAGACCGTATAAAGAAAAAATTGTTCCGGACATGCCTCTGCTTACGGGGCAGCGTGTCATAGATACGATGTTTCCCATCGCAAAGGGCGGTGTTGCGGCAGTACCGGGACCTTTCGGCTCGGGAAAGACCGTTGTTCAGCATCAGCTCGCAAAATGGGCGGATGCCGACATAGTTGTATATATAGGCTGCGGAGAGCGCGGCAACGAAATGACAGACGTGCTTCGTGAGTTCCCTGAACTTAAGGACCCGAGAAGCGGGGAGTCCTTGATGAAACGTACGGTTTTGATCGCGAATACTTCCGATATGCCGGTTGCGGCTCGAGAGGCCTCAATATATACGGGAATTACGATAGCGGAGTATTTCCGCGATATGGGATATTCCGTCGCGCTCATGGCGGATTCCACCTCAAGGTGGGCGGAGGCGCTGCGTGAGATGTCCGGTCGTCTTGAAGAGATGCCGGGTGAAGAAGGGTATCCCGCATATCTTGCATCGCGCCTTGCGCAGTTCTATGAACGGGCGGGCAATGTGATTTCTCTGGGTAAAGAGGGAAGAAACGGAGCGCTGTCCGCCATAGGGGCGGTATCTCCTCCCGGAGGCGATATTTCCGAACCTGTTTCACAGGCTACGCTCAGAATCGTAAAGGTGTTCTGGTCACTTGATGCGGGACTTGCCCATGCAAGACACTTCCCTGCGATAAACTGGCTTTCCAGTTATTCACTGTATGTGGATCGCCTTAATCAGTGGTATGCCCACAACGTAGACAAGGCTTTCCCCGAACTCAGGACGAAAGCGCTGAGACTTCTTCAGGAAGAGGCTGAACTCAATGAGATCGTTCAGCTTGTCGGAGTGGATGCTTTGTCATTTGACGATAGAATAAAGCTTGAGGCATGTAAGTCGATAAGAGAAGACTATCTTCACCAGAATGCTTTCCACGACGTGGATACGTATTCTTCGATGAACAAACAGTACAAGCTTCTGAAACTCATAATTGAGTACTACAACAGGGCAAAAGATGCCATCGCGAAGGGCGCGCCTTTTGGAGAAATCGCCGAGCTTTCTGTGAGAGAAAAGATCGGAAGATTCAAGTACATAGAAGAAGAGAAGATAGATGATGCATTTGACGGGATTATGTCCGAAATGAAAAATGAGATCTTGGAATTGACCGGCAAGGGGGATGAAGAGGATGATTAAAGAATATAAGACCATCTCGGAGGTTGCGGGACCGCTTATGATGGTGCAGGACGTCGAGGGTGTAACGTATGATGAACTCGGTGAGATTGTTCTGCCGGACGGCGAAAAGAGACTTTGCAAGGTTCTCGAAATCAACGGAGGTGACGCGACCGTTCAGCTGTTTGAGAGTGCCGCCGGGATAAATCTGAAGGAAAGTACCGTCAAATTCACCGGAAAGGGGACGGAGTTTGCCGTTTCGCCGGAAATAATGGGGCGCGTATTTGACGGTATGGGACGTCCGAAAGACGGCGGGCCGGACATAATACCGGAAAAGAGCCTCAATATCAACGGACTTCCCATGAACCCTTCCGCGCGCGATTATCCGGCTGAATTCATTCAGACGGGTGTGTCCGCGATAGACGGGTTGAATACGCTTGTAAGAGGGCAGAAACTTCCTATATTTTCAGGAAGCGGCATGCCTCATGCGAATCTTGCGGCTCAGATCGCGCGTCAGGCTAAAGTTCTGGGTGACGATGCCGGGAACTTTGCCGTGGTATTTGCCGCAATAGGAATAACGTATGAGGAAGCGGATTTCTTCGCATCCGATTTCAGGCGGACGGGCGCGATAGACAGGACCGTAATGTTTATGAATCTGGCAAACGATCCTGCGGTGGAACGTATCGCAACACCGCGAATGGCTCTTACGGCGGCGGAATATCTTGCCTTTGACCTGAACATGCATGTTCTCGTTATAATGACGGACATCACCAACTATGCGGAGGCTCTGCGCGAGGTGTCGGCGGCGCGTAAGGAAGTTCCGGGACGCCGCGGGTATCCGGGTTATCTATACACGGACCTTGCGACCATGTATGAGAGAGCGGGGCGGAAAAAGGACAGCAATGGTTCCATTACGATGATCCCTATTCTGACGATGCCGGAGGATGACATTACGCATCCCATACCGGATCTGACCGGATACATTACTGAGGGGCAGATTATACTGTCAAGAGAACTTGACAATAAAGGCGTTCAACCTCCTGTCGATGTTCTTCCGTCACTTTCAAGACTTAAGGATAAGGGTATCGGAGAAGGCAAGACCAGAGAAGATCATGCGGACACAATGAACCAGTTGTTTGCGGCGTACTCGCGAGGCAAAAGCTGCCTGGAACTTATGACGATCTTAGGTGAAGCGGCTCTTACGGAGGTCGATTTGCTGTATGCGAAGTTCAGCCGTGAGTTTGAGAGCAGATATGTGTCGCAGGGCTTTGAAACGGACAGAAGCATTGAAGAAACACTCGGCATAGGCTGGGAACTTCTAAAACTGCTTCCGAAGAGCGAACTTAAGAGGATCGATGACGATCTGCTCGAAAAGTATATGCCCGATTGAACGTAAATGACGGATAAACGCAACATGCGCCGTATATGCACATCATGTGACAAGTGAGAAAGACGTTGTGATATGTTTTTACGATGGCGGCAATGTTGCACAGCGGTTTTAACCGGGAGGTAAATATGGAACGAATGAATGTCAAACCCACGAGGATGATGCTGACTTCATTGAAAAGACGTCTGAAAACAGCGGTTCGCGGTCATAAACTTCTGAAAGACAAGCGTGATGAACTCATGAAAGGTTTTTTGGCTGTTGCGCGCGAAAACGGCAGATTGAGAAAAGAAGTGGAAGAGCATCTCGTCACGATATACAGGAATTTCGGTATGGCCAGTGCCATAACGAGTTGGGAAGTTATGGGCGAATCTCTGATGTTCCCTAAACAGGGGGTGGAACTTTCAGTCGATACAAAAAATATAATGAGCGTTGAAGTCCCTGTGTTCAAGTTCAAAACCACCGCGGAAGATCCGACGGATATATTTCCGTACGGTTATGCGAGGACTTCGGGGGATCTGGATAATTCGGTTTCCGAGTTGTCCGAGGTTTTCCCGCTTTTGCTTGATCTTGCCGCGAAAGAAAAGGAAACCGTTCTGCTTGCGGCAGAACTGGAAAAGACCAGAAGACGCGTTAACGCATTGGAATATGTGGTCATACCAAGGCTTCAGGTGACGATCAAATACATACAGATGAAACTTGATGAAAATGAACGCGGGAATCAGACACGTCTGATGAAAGTAAAGGATATGATGATTGCTGAGGCCATAAACGAAAAACGGAGGAGAGACGAGGCTGCCATAGAACGTACCGCAAAGGCGATACAGTGACATCCGATGAGTTGATCCGAAATCCGCGCAACGTGGCGCGCATGGAATCCGTAACAACACGTCGCGAACGTGGCGCGCATGGAGTCTGCAATAACACGGCGCGAACGTGGCGCGCATGGAGTCTGCAACAACACAGCACGAACGTGGCGCGCATGGAGTCTGCAACAACACAGCGCGCATGGAGTCTGCAACAACACAGCGCGCATGGAATCCATATTGGAAAGCGTTGCGTGAATTTTACGCTGAAATGGGGAGAGCGACCGCTCTCCTCTTGAGTTTGCGGAAACGCACTTCCGACTGCATATGGAAACAGACGCGGCAATCCGGGTCCGGAGGCCTCAAAGATTCTAATTTCCTACTGAGTACGAGAACAGAATCTTAAAAATATCTTAATTCTATGGGCACTTTATGGAAAACATCATTTTATCTATGTTAAAATTATGCAGAAAGGGCAAAACTCATGTCTGAAACAGTATGAACGGTATACTGAGGTGGAAAATGAACGTAATTGAGAGATTGGAAAATGTGGCACGTGAGAACTCCGGGAAGACGGCATTTGAATCCGTGGCGGGGAAGGTTACATACGGAGAATTGTGGGATCGCTCGGATCGTCTGGCCTCATGGATAGATAAAAAACAGAACGGTGACAAAACGCCGGTCGTGGTGTACGGGCACAAAGATCCATGGATGCTCGTATGCTTTTTTGCATGCGTCAAGTCGGGAAGAGCATATTGTCCCGTAGACGTGTCGATGCCCGGCGACAGAGTAATGGACATCGTTGAGAAACTCGGAAATCCGCTCGTTCTGGCAACAGAAGCGATGGAGTACGAGGACGCTTACGGTATAGATAGTCTGAAAAGGTCTGCAGAAACCGAAGAACCGGTCGATAAAGCAAAGCGGGCGGCAGGCGACGAGTTGTTTTATATAATATTCACATCGGGAAGTACGGGGCTTCCGAAAGGCGTGGGCATAACGGTCGATAATCTGACCAATTTTACCGACTGGTCACGAACCCTCGGTAAGGAGTATGCCGACGAAGAACGTATATTTCTGAACCAGGCGCCTCTTTCATTCGACCTGTCGGTCATGGATATATATACCGGATTGACTTCAGGCTCTACAATATGCAGCATTGACAAGGATATGCAGCAGGACAATGCCGCGCTTCTTGAGTATATCAAAGAAAAGAAAGTCAGTTACTGGGTTTCCACTCCCTCGTTTGCCGACCTTATCATGACGTCGCCGGAGTTCAACGGGGAAGAGTTCAAACATCTGAAGAACTTTTTTTTCTGTGGCGAAAGATTGTCGGTCAGCACCGCAAGAGAACTTATGCGGCGCTTTCCGGACGGAACCGTCATAAACACATACGGACCCACGGAATCAACCGTTGCGGTTACCGATGTGGTTATAACCGGTGAAATGCTCGGCAAAGCGGATCTTCCGATAGGCAGAGTGCGTAAGGGTACGGAAATTCACATAATAGACGAAAACGGAAGCATGGTGAGCGGCGAAACCGCAGGCGAGATGGTTATATGCGGTGATACCGTGAGTCCGGGATATTATGGCGATGAAGTTAAAACCTCAGCTGTTTTCAGGAACGGCAGTAACGGCGCTCGCTGTTACAGGACGGGGGATCGCGGATTTTACGGCAGCGACGGAATGCTGTATATAACGGGCAGAATGGATTTGCAGATCAAGTTTCACGGATATCGGATAGAACTCGGAGATATAGAGCAGAACCTGCTCAACATCGGGAACGTGAAAGGCGCATGCGTGCTTCCTAAGGAAAAAGACGGCAAAGTTCAGCAGCTTGTGGCGTTTCTGATATGTCCGGGAAGCGAAGGCACGTTTGCCGAAAGAAAAGCCATAAGGAACGAGCTTAAGGGAAAACTGCCGGAGTACATGGTACCGAAAAAGATAGTATTTGTGGACTCCATCCCGATAACGAGCAACGGCAAAACCGACAGAAAGAAGATGGGAGAGATGTTATAGATGACATTATTTGATGAATTCGATTTTTTCCTCTGGCTTGCTGTGTTTTCCGTTCCGGCGATAATACTCGGGGCATTGGAAAAGAAACTGAAGTATTATTCGTTTCTTGTGACGATTTTTTTCGTGGGAATGACCCTGAAGAACTCCCCGGAGGCACTGGGATGGCTGATTGCGTTTTCTCTTTATAACTATGCGTTGATAGCCGTGTATATAAAAATCAGAAAGAGAGTCGGACGAAACAAGGCGGTGTACAGACTGTTTCTGTTTGCGTCGTTGTTACCTCTGATTGCGAACAAACTGCTCGGGCTTACGGGGAATCCCGATAAGATTCTCGTGTTCCTTGGAATATCGTACCTGACATTCAAAGGTACGCAGATAATAATAGAAATCTTTGACGGTATAATAAAGGAGCAAAAGCTTTTCGACTATCTGTACTTCATACTCTTTTTCCCGTCCATCACTTCGGGACCCATTGACAGGAGCAGAAGATTTCAAGATGATTTGGACAGACACATTCCGAGAGAAGAGTATCTTGATATGGCGGGTACAGGACTTTTTAAGATCCTGCTCGGGGCATTCTACAAGGTTGCGATCGCGGCTGTTTTTTACAGGATAAGATCGGACTTCGGTATGGGCCAGGATCTGCTGTCGGGTTTGGTTTATATGTACACGTACGGACTGTATTTATTCTTTGATTTTGCGGGATACAGTCTGATGGCGGTAGGAGCGAGTTATATTTTCGGAATCAGGACACCGGACAATTTCAACAAACCGTTTATAAGCAAAGACATAAAGGAATTTTGGGATCGTTGGCACATCACGCTGTCACACTGGTTCAGAGATTTTATATTTTCAAGGCTCATGATGGGCTTTATAAAAAACAAAATTTTCAAGAGTAAACTGACAGGCGCTTCGGTCGGCTTCATCGTGAACATGACGATAATGGGACTTTGGCACGGACTGACGCTTTATTACGTTCTTTACGGTCTGTATCACGGTCTGTTGCTGGCGGGTACCGAGGTGTTCCAGAAGAAGTCGAAGTTCTATAAAAAGCATAAAAAAGACAAGTGGTTTATAGCCGTGGAATGGTTCCTGACGTTCAATCTGGTGATGTTCGGATTCTTCATATTTTCCGGGAGATTTACCGAACTCATAGGTATAACCGGCGTATAGAAACGGCGAACATATAAGCGAACATGCAAGCGAACATATAACATATAGTATGAGAGATTACGACGCGGCGGCAAGTTTTGAATATGATATGAAGCCAAAAAATCAGCTTTCGGGGATCGCCGTGCAAGTACGTGCAAGTATTAATATAATATTTTATATCATTGGAGGAGAAAAAATATCATGGAAGAAAAATTGCTGGACATTTTAGAAGAAATATGCGGAGATGAGATTGTAAAGGAAAACAGAGATATAAATCTTAATGATGAGGACCTTATGGATTCGCTGGACTACACCGAACTTCTCATCGCAATTGAAGAAAATTTTGACGTTGTGATTGCACCGTCCGAGGTGACAAGGGAGGAGATGGACACTCCCAACAAGATTATCAACGTCGTGAAGTCAAGGATGTAGCCACCGGCAAAGTCGAAAATGCAGGCGCACGCAGGCACAGGCGTTGCATACTGCGTGCCGGAAAGCAGAGGGCTACCTTCGGGAACTTTATTGAAAATTGTAAGGGGGATTGATGAAAAAGATTGCGGCGTTCATTACATCTGCAATAATTTGCATTATAATAATATCTGTATTTCATTTCGGATTCAGTCACGATTTGAGATTGAACAACAAAGAGTTCGGAACATGGTACAATCCGTTCAAAGATTTGGCGTCAGGGGTTATAGCGCAAAATCTGCACGGCGATACGATGCCGGTGTTCGGTTCTTCGGAGTTTAAGCACGGAAGACAGACGATTTATCATCCGAAAAACATCTTCAGAAACCACAGTGTTTCTCTGATGACGATCGGAGGTCCGTACAATCAGTGCCTGAACCACACGGTGATGCTCGGCGCAATTTCGCCTAAGATGAAAAAACGAAAGGCGGTTCTGTTGTTATCTCCCACATGGTTTTATAAAAACGGTGTGAGACCGGACCGGTACGGACTGCGTTTTTCCGAAAGCGCGTACATGTCGTTCATGGAAAACAAAACGATACCGGATGAAACGAAGAGGTATGTGGCAAATCGTACCGAAAGTCTGATGGCGGATTCGGGATCGGTATTGCACAGGATAATGGAAATTGACAGAATCTTTGTCGACAAAAAGGCGGGTGAGATTGCGAAACTTGCCTATGGTTTGCGAAAGAGGTACGTCCGCGACAAGGATGTTCTGACGCTCAAGGGTTTGCTCAAGGCCGAACAGATCAAAAAAAAGAAGAAATATGTGTCGAAGGAAAATGATGAAACTCCCATAGACTGGGACGAAATGTTTGCCAAAGCAAAAAACGAAACATTTAAGACTAACAATCCGTATTACATCAGAGCAAGAAACTGGAATTTGAAATTCAAGCACAGGTTCAAAATCGCAAAAAATCTGCATAAGAAAGAGAACTTCCTGAGATCCCCTGAATACGACGATCTGGAAGCGTTCCTGCAGGTGTGCAGAGCCGAAAAGATAAAACCGTTACTCGTCATTCTGCCTCTCAACGGGAGATGGTATGATTACACGGGGCTCAAGAAGGACAAGAGGAAAGTCTTTGCGGATAAAATAACCGAATATGCCCAAGCATACGGGGCAAAGCTTGAAAACTTCTCGAAGTATGATTATGTACCGTATTTTTTATTTGATGCCGCACATCCGGCAGGACAGGGATGGGTGAAGATAGATGAAGCGATTTATGACTATTATAAAGAAAATTAAAAGCGTAATATTCTCCAAAGAATACATCGTATATACTATGGTATGCACGGGATTGATGCTTGGACTGTATTTCTACACACTTTATTCCGGGGCAAATGCACAGCCCGAGTTCACCTACGCGGAGTTCTGATACCCTGTAGACGCGTCTGTTGTCGTGAAGAGTTTAAGTCCCGAGGGTGTGCAATTGACTGTTCAAAGTCTGATTCCCGGATAGCGGATTTTTTGGAAACGGAGAAAATGTGTGCAATTGACTGTTCGAAGTATAATGCCCTGTTTTAGATTGAGGAATACAGAGGGATACAGATGAATAGAGGTCAAATCATTGAATTGGAAATTGAAGATATGACAGTTGACGGTCAGGGCCTCGGCAAAACGCCGGAGGGTCTGGCTGTCTTTGTATACGGCGGTTTGCCGGGAGATACGCTGTCCGTGGAACTGACCAAAGTAAAGAAACGTTACGCATTTGCAAAATTACTTGACATCGTGAAGGCATCACCTCATAGAACCGAGGGATTTTGCGACTTTCAGGACGACTGTGGCGGCTGCATGTATTCAAAAATAACCTACGATATGCAGGCAAAACTCAAAGAAAGACATCTGAAGGAGGCCTTAATAAGGCTGGCGGGGCTCAAAAACCCCGATATAAAACCAATAGTGAAAGATTTCAATCATTTCCGATACAGGAACAAGGCGAGCATGCAGGTTTCAAGGAAAATTCCGGAGCTGCATGTAAACGCAAATACCGCAAAGGGACCCGGCTTAAAGATGTCAAGAAAATCCACGGGGAAAATCAAGGGAGGAACCGTTGAACCTGTAATAGGCTTCTACCGGAGAAACTCCCATGATATAGTCGACTGTCACGATTGCAAAATACAGTCCATGCCAGCGGTCGCCGTGGCGGATGCGTTGCGGCGGTATATGAAAATGTATGAGGCGCCGGGCTGTGGAAAAAACGCTGAAAAGGGACTGATACGAAATGTCACGGTGAGGACCGCTTTCGGTACGGGCGAGGTGATGGTTATTCTTACACTTGCCGGCAGCGGCGTACCTCATGCGGAGGAACTTACGGAAATGCTCGCAGACGCCGTGGATGCATGCAACCTTAAGGCGTACGGCAACTCTTCCGCAACGTGCGACAATTCTTCCGCGACATGCGGCGACTTTTCCGCGACGTACGGCAACTTTTCCGCGACGTGCGGCAGCGCCTCAGAAAGATGTGAAAATTGCTCTGAGCCGCGTGCCAACTTGCCTGCTGATGATTCATTCGATACGTTACTGCCCGCTGAACCGTTTTACAGTTTGCAGAGCATAGTTCTGAATATGGAAACCGACAAAACGTCCCGCAAGGGCGGCGTGGAATATTTGCGAAATGTGCCAAAAAAGAACACAAAAGAAAAAAGAAGTAAAGTACTTGCTGGCAAAAGCACGATAAACGATGAACTCGGGGGTATGAGATTTGAGATTTCGCCATATTCTTTTTATCAGGTAAATCCCGTGCAGACGGAAAAGCTTTACAATACAGTCTGTCGCTACGCGGAACTTTCGGGCGGGGAGAAAATACTGGATTTGTATTGTGGCGCCGGCACAATCGGACTGTGGCTTCTCAACGAACTCCGTAGCAGAGATGAATCGGCGTTTGAAAAAACGTCGGTCGTGGGAGTGGAAGCGGTAAAGAGCGCAGTAATCGATGCCAACAGAAATGCCGTAATAAACGGCATCGTAAACGCAAGGTACATATGCGGCATGGCGGAAGAGGAGATTCCAAATCTGATGTCGGAGGACTTCACGGGCGATTCGAGTCTGAAAATCGATGAGGCGCATCTGGCAATACTCGATCCGCCGAGAGGCGGGTGCGATGAGCGCCTGCTCGCATGTATTGCAAGGGTATCACCACAAAAAATAATTTACGTATCCTGCGACCCCGCCACACTTGCAAGAGACCTAAAATTCATTTTGCGCGAGGGGTATGAGTTTGTAGAAGCAACACCCGTCGACATGTTCGGATGGACGGGGCATGTGGAGTGCGTCTGTTTGATGTCAATGAGAGAAAAATAAATAGTAAAAAGCAGAATCTTTACGATCTTTTTCAGGATTGGTAAGTAGCTAATAAAAGTCCATATTTCTTATATGAAACCACATCTATGATAAAATCGGTGATAGGGTTTTGCCTGTGGACTAGATGATATGGAAGGGGATTTTAGCGTGAATGATTCGGTATTGATTTATCCATCGTCTGATATGAACTTTTGGAGAATCAACAACAAGGATACTTCTGTAACAATTAAATGGAGTCGCAATTTGTTTGATGATTATAAGATTCTAGCATATCAGTTCTATGAATGTGGCTATAAAACATTTGAAAAAGTGATTGATAGTGGACACGATAACCCTAAATCAGATATGTGGTTTTTAGCAAGTGTGTTCTTAGTTCGTCATGGCATTGAGTTAGGATTGAAGGCTTTATTATGCAGAGTTTTATCACGGAAAAAAGATGTGCAAGATGCTTTCGAAGAATGTTGTCATGATGTTTCTATGCTATTAAAGAAATACTCTGACTCTGGGGTTGAAAATTTTTTAACTGATAAAGAAGAAAAATGGTTAACCAAATATTTGGGTTCTATGGAAGAAGTTGATAAAAACTCCGACGTGTTCAGGTTTCCTTTTGAAGATGATTTTCTTTCAAAATACGGAGATAGGTTTTTGGATAATAAAGTCATTGCCAATAATTTATTACACGCTTTTGCACTAGTGAAGAAATGTATTGAGAAAGGAATTATTTTCAAAAAAGAGGAATTTGACATCACACTAGAACCTGAGTTCTTTGTTTTTACATCAGATGGATTCGGAAACTGTCATTTATGGCAGGAAGTCTCAGACGGAGGTTTCCCTGTTAAGATAAGAGGATACTCGGAAGCAATTGATTTTATTTATTCAAATAGGAACATTGCAAATAAAGACAAGCTGTATCCTCTAATCTTTATGTTCAGAAATACAATAGAATTATATTTAAAACGATTGTTCTGTAGTAGAGTTGATAATGGCGTATCACTAAAAGTATTCCATGCTAAACGAAAAAGCCATTACATAAAAAAGGATTTGTGGAAGTATGTCAAGCCCGTAATCGAAAGTTATACAAATGATTCTGAGATTATTGATATTGTTGAAAGACTACTAGATGAAATAAATGGATTGGATAAGAAAGGCGATAACTTCCGTTATCCAACCTCTTATAGTTTGGAGTATCGTTTTAATGATAAAAAATTAGACCTGAGTAACGTATATACATATCTCAAGGCAATAATCAATTTCTTTGAAAGTTGTGTTTCTAGTCTTGATTTGATAGCTGATTACGAAAATGAAATGAAAACAGCATATGAATACGAGATGATCAATGCTGAGGCGATTGAATATTAAATCAAGTTGCTGGAGATCATAGATAGTAAATTTCTGGCAAACATTAATAATCTGGTGAGGGGATGAACCGGTAATGCAACGAATGATGCTGCATAGACTGTTCAGGCAGCAAATGAAGAGCCACATCATGCTATGATAACTGCAGGAACAAAGTTAACAAATTCGAAAGCAATGAAAGGCAGTGCACGTGGTATCTATCATGATATTTATGGAATTAAAGGACGTTTATAATAAGTAAAGGAGATAAGGCATGGAATGGAAAAATCTTTTATCATCAAAAACACAAATAGAGCGAAAAGAGCCCCCAGAAAAATTTTTGGAATATCCTATTAGCGATATAGAAATTGATTATGAGCAAATTATATCAAGTTCAGCATTTCGTAGATTACAGGATAAAACGCAAGTATTTCCTTTAGACAAAAGTGATTTTGTAAGAACGAGACTAACACATTCAATTGAGGTGTCATCTGTTGCAAGACAATTAGGAATAATGGTTACTAAGGGAGAAAAAGATTATTGTCAAGAAGAACTAAAAAATGGAGATCTAGATATTGAAAATATACCTTCAGTTTTAGCGTGTGCAGGATTGTTGCATGATATTGGAAATCCTCCATTTGGACATTTTGGAGAAGTGGTTATTGGGGATTGGTTTAAAAAAGAACTGGAAAAAGATGATTTTAATTTTAATGAAACTCCAATTAGAGAAATTCTAAATGAACAAATGAAGGGGGATTTAAAAAATTTTGAGGGCAATGCACAAGCGTTAAGAATATTAACAAAAACACATTCGAATGGTAATGATATAAATCTCTCATATAGTATTCTTAATACTTTAATGAAGTATCCGACGGATTCTACGAATTTTTCGGAGCATGATGAGGATATAAAAAAACATAAATTGGGATATTATTATTCAGAAAATAATATAGTAGGAAATATCTGCAAAAATACCGGAACTGAAATCAATGGAGAATATGTAAGGCATCCATTGACATTTTTACTGGAAGCGGCGGATGATATTGCATATGCTACTGCTGATTTAGAAGATGCTTTCAAAAAAGGGATGTTTACAATAGAGCAATTTATTGCTTATTTTGAAAATAAAGTTGAAAACATAGATGAATATCAAAAAACAGAAGAAATATTGGATGATTTGAAGAAAATAATAGAAAATGATAATAAAAATGTTGAGGATATTTTCAATGAATTTCAGAAATGGATTGGTCGTACAAAAAAATGGTTGATGTACGTTGCTATATATCGCTTTTCTAAGTCATTTGACTTTATTATGAACGGTTCATTTAAATATGATTTATTTCATAAGACATTTCACGAAAATACAATTAAAATATTAAAAGATGCAATGAAAGAATTTGTATTTAATAATACTGAGATACTAAAATTAGAGTTATCAGCTAAAAAAATTATAGAAACTCTACTAAATGATTTTATTTATGCTGTTAGATATTGGGAAGAGGATAATGCAGACGAGTATATGTCGAAATCTGACAAAAAATATATTAATATAATCCCACGAAGTTTAAGAGACGAATATGTGACAACAAAATCAGAAAATGAAAGCAAAAGATTATACAATAAATTTATGATGGTAATAGACTTTATTAGCGGAATGACAGATTCGTATGCTAAAAATTTGTATCAGGAACTTTATGGAATAAAATAATTTTATAATATTGATACTGTGTTTGGACATATGTCTCGAGTGGGGGGGATGTGGAACTTCCGCAGTATGAGGTATTGGGAAATGTAATCCGTCTACATTTCAAAGCGCTCCCAAAGTGCGCTAATAGATCAGTCCAAAGCACCAAAGGAACAATTTGATACTTTGAGTGATACTTTGGCGGATAGGATCATTTCTTTATCAATAGAGAATCCGTCCTTTACTCAGGATGAATTAGCAGAGCGTACCAAATTGTTGGGTAAAGAATAGAATACCTGGTGCAACCAAGATAGGATCATATTGGGCTATTCAGAGGATGCTAAGGAACCGGAAGATGATAGAATAAAAACGGGAAAGTATATAAAAACAAAATGTGAAAGGAAGTGACTCATGAGAATACATTATTTTCAGCGATACCACCAGAAAGAAAATGTAGCAACAGCAAATACGATGGCTACTTTTATCTAGATTATATTCGTATTCATCGGATAAATTCTTTGTTTGAAATCAGAGTATTTTATGGATTCATTTGAACCTGAGCTTGTTTTTACATTACAGGAAAAGAGTAAAGATAGCATCCCTGATGCAACAATTACGCAGGAAGGGTTTAAGATTGTTCTTGAAACAAAGATGACAGATTGGTTTTATACTGATCAATTGATGAGACATTTAAAATCTTTTGGTGATGAAAAAATTAAGGTGATGATTACTCTATCGTCTGAAGAAATGGAAAAGGGAAAGCTTGATGATTTTGAAAAAGAACTAGATGAATTTAATAAGTTACAAACCTATCCTGTAGTTCATATTAATACAACCTTTGAACTAATGGCTAATGCAATTGCTGATGTTATAGATGAACGTGATTATGAAATGCATGAAGTTCTAGACGATTATCTGAGTTATTGTTATGCAGATGAGCTAATTCCAGCAGATGATTCATGGAAATATTTACGAATGCAGCTTGCTGGAACTACATTGGATTTTAATGTTGCAAATAATGTTTATTATGATAATTCGGAGAGAAGCTTTAGAGCACATGATTATTTGGGTTTATACAAACAAAAAAGTATTCGCGCAGTTGGCAAAATATGCGCTCGAATCACTGCTATCGAAACAGAAGAAGGGATTCAATATAATACTGAATTCGGTGAATTAACAGAAGAGAGAAAGCATAAGATAGCCACAGCAATGGCTGATGGAGATTAACATGGATATGACCTTAGAAGTAAGGGGCTAATAATACTTTTGATAAAATAGAAAAAATGTTATATACAACCCCTTCACTTATAAATGCTATTAAAGCTGCTATTCCGCATACAGTTCTACAAGCGATTCTAACTGATGACCAAAAAACTAAAATTGCTAAAGGCGCCTTAAAGCTGATGACAAAAAAGATGGTTCATTAATGGCAAATTTAGTTAATCCTAAAACAAAAAAGATTGTAGCTACAATACCGTTAAAATCAGTAGGGATAGCTCCAAAACTATCTCAAGCTTTAGTAAGTTTTTCTACACAAATGCAAATGGCTCAAATAGCGGAGCAGATCCAATCTGTACAGGTAGCATATGAGAGTTAACGGTGAATTCGTCGATGAGTGCTGTATGAGTAAAATCATGGATTAGCAAAAGAGAATCATGGGAGGAAATACACAAGTGATAGGAATATATTTAAGTGGAACCGGAAATACGAAGCACTGTGTTGAGAAACTTGTATCTTTGATAGATGACACGGCAGAATGTGTTCCGCTGGAGCATCCGCGGATTCTATATACATTAGAGAAGCAGGACACAATTATTTTGGGTTATCCGACACAATTTTCCAATGCTCCCTTTATGGTACGCGATTTTATTGTGAGGAATAGCTCCGTATGGAAAGGGAAAAAAGTATTTTGTGTCAATACAATGGGACTTTTCAGCGGCGACGGAACAGGATGTACGGCAAGAATTCTAAAGAAGTACGGTGCAGAAATCCTTGGAGGTCTGCAAATAAAAATGCCTGATTCTGTTTGTGACAGTAAGTTATTGAAAAAAGATATTGAGGAGAACAGACAAGTTGTTAAAAATGCCGATAAGCGTATTGAGCAAGTTGCAGGACAAATCAAGCAGGGAAAATATCCTCAAGAAGGATTATCTCTTATAGCACATATCAAGGGGTTGCTTGGACAAAGACTATGGTTTTATCGTAAAACGATAGGATATACTGATAAACTGAAAATAAGCGATGCGTGTATTGGTTGCGGCTTATGCAGTAAAGAATGTCCGATGAAAAATATCCAAATGAAAGGTAAGCGAGCGGTTTCCGGAAATCAATGTACAATGTGTTACCGCTGTATTAGTCTATGCCCTCAAAAGGCAATCACGTTGCTCGGCGAGCAGGTGAGGGAACAATGCCGATACGAAAAATATAGATGAAACGGTTGGATCGTATTATAAGGACATAGCATAAGGTTTTAGTCGGGTGGCTTTTATCACATATGTTTGACAATCCTAGGCACCGGAATACCGGTGTCTTTGTCTTGTACTTGAAAAGAAGAATAGGTTTCGTTACAATAATCCTGAAGGGAAAACGGATTACAAATTTACAGCATCAAATAAATTGGAATTTGTGGAGATAATTGTATTGAAAATTTTAGTTGTATATTATTCATATTCAGGAATAACAAGACGATTGGCAGAAGATATTGCATTGATTACCGGTGGCGATTTGAGAGAAATAAAGCCACAAAAGCCGTATTCGTTTTCATATAATACAGCCGTAAAAGAAGTGAGAGAAGAAATTGAAAAAGGATATTGTCCACCGCTTATTAAGGGAATAGAAAGCATTGAGGATGCCGATATAATTTTCATAGGCTCTCCGAACTGGCTGAAAACCTTAGCTCCACCCGTTTTGTCCTTTTTGAGGGCAGTTGATTTGAGCGGGAAAACAATCATTCCATTTTGTACTCATGGTGGAGGAGGTTTTGGGAGAATGATCGAAGATTACAAAAAGGAATGTGAAAATTCAATCGTAGGAGAAGGAATAGCTTTAAAGGGAGATTATAGTTTTGATGAACTTCAAAATTGGTTAAATAGTAATATGTGAATTCCGGTAAAATGTAAACAATCGACTGGCCGTGTACAAGTGATAGAGAGGTTATATGATCAAATTTGAAGGCGTCACCAAAAAATATGGGGAGAATACCGCTTTAAGCGATTTGAACCTGAATATCGAAAACGGAGAGATACTGGGCTTGATTGGACACAACGGCGCAGGCAAGTCCACGACGATAAAAGCACTCGTCGGCGTAATAGAACAGACCGCGGGTGATATATATATTGACAATCTCAACATAAGGGAAAATCCTGTGGCGGCGAAGGAACAGATAGGCTACGTTTCGGACTCTCCGGATTTATTTTTGCGTATGATTGCAAATGATTACTGGAGTTTTATAGCAAGAGCCTACGGATTGAACGATAAGGAAAGAGACGGCAGGCTGGAACGACTCGTAAAACTTTTCAGTCTGGAGGACGATAGATTTTCGACGATAGAATCGTTTTCGCACGGCATGAGACAAAAGGTGTTTCTGATAGGCGCACTGTTACCGGATCCCAACATATGGGTATTGGATGAACCTATGACGGGACTTGACCCGCAGGCTGCATTTGACCTCAAGCAACTCATGAGGAAGCATGCCGATGAGGGAAATGTCGTTATATTTTCGACGCACGTTCTTGAGGTCGCGGAGCAGATTTGCGACAAAATCGCCATTTTGAAAAAGGGAGTTCTCATTTATCACGGAACCATACAGGATTTGAAGAGAACGCATCCGGAGATGTCGTTGGAATCCATATACCTGGGCATGGCGGGAAGAGAGGATGACGGAAGTAAAGCATGAGAAGAAAGATAATAGCTGAGATAATCAGATTGAATCTCCTGTATTCCATAGATCCCGTGGCACTCGGAAGCATAAGAGAAAAGCATAAGGAAAATCCGGAAAGCAGCATATCGCTCAGGATACTGCGCACACAGTTGTTGATAACCGCGCTCTATGTAGGAATCTTTGCCTTGATGGCGATGATCACGGATTTTTCAAAACAACCGAATACCTTTTCGCAGTTCATAGGAATATTTTTCATTATGACCTTCCTGCAAGGTGTACTTGCCACTTTTAACGTATTTTATGAGAGCAAGGACATGCAGTCGTACAGGCATCTTCCGGTGACGACCGCAGAGGTGATCGTGGGGAAAAGCTTTACCGTACTTACGGCGGTCATGGACTTTGTGGCTCCCATGTTTGTATTTTGCATATTCGTTCAGCTCAAGTCGGAAAATCCTGTCCGGATCGCTATCCCTCTCGGAATTTTGAGCTTTGTGACAATGTTTCTTGCCGTATCCTGCCTCGTGTTCGTGTCTGTAAATACGTTGACAAAAACAGGGTTTTTCAGGAAACACAAGAGATTCTTTTCCGCACTCATCACCACCGTGACAACGGTCATCCTTTCACTCGGATTTCTTGCCATGAATCCGAACTTCTTCTTTTATAAACTGCTCAACCGCAGTGGAAATATTTTTGTACCGTTCAGTCCGTTCTTTGAACTCTCGGAGGACCCTGCAAGTCCGGGCGCATGGCGGGGCATAGGGTTTTGGGCGGCATTTATCGCAGTCTGCGCGGTGATTATATATAAATTGATCCTTCCGAGATTTTACGAAAATATTTTGCGTGTGGAACAGAACGCTGTCGGAAAGAAAAAGAAAAAAGCGGGGAAGAGCAAGTCATTCGGAGCGTACATGCTGACATATAATGCGGGACTCCTTGAGGACACGACCGTTCTTTCACAGTTTATACTCATGCCGCAGCTGATCATGCCAATATCCATGACCATAGTTACCTACAATCTTCAGGGCGGACTGCGCGACCTGCATATGGATGCAAGATACGGTATCGTGATGTTCGTGATAGGCGCACTGTACGCCTTTGTTACGTCGGGAATGTTGAACTCAATAGCCATATCACTGGATAGAGAGAACTATAACTTCATAAAGACCCTGCCCGTTGATATGTATAAATATCTGATGTACAAGTTCTGGTTTTTCTACTGGATCCAGAATCTGCTTCCCGTGATGACACTGACAGCGCTTTTATTGTGGTCGGATATGCCGGTTTCTTTGATCTTTGCGGCCATATTCAGCTTACTGCTGACGTCACTGGGGGTCTGTCACGTGTACTTTAAAAGAGATTACAAATTACTCGATCTGGGGTGGCAGAACATAATGCAGCTTGCCAACAGAGGCGGCGGCAACATTACAAGGATGTTCACATGGTTCGGGGCGCTACTGGCAGGCTCCGGCCTTGCGGCGCTTGCATATTATGTTTCCAAGGCGATGTCGAAAGAAAATGCCATGATATCCACAGTATGTCTGGCGGTGGTCATGATACTTTTTTCATGGTCGCACCACAGAAGTTGTACGAGATTCTGGAAACGGGAGTTTCGTTCAGGCAAGCGGTGAAAGCCGGGGCTATTGTTTAAGTGCTGACTTGGCAACTGAGTGGAAAGCCGGGGCATAATTTTAATAAAAAAACTTTTTTAACCTTGTGTATAAATTATCAGTGTGTTACTATGTACGAGAACTCTTACCGACCGGACAAGATCGTCAGTAAAACACTGATATTTTTCGGAAGATCGGTTCCGGCGCGGCATTGGGTTAGTAGGGTCTAAGTAATCTGATTTAGCCCTATGAGCATTATGGTATAAAGATGTAACAGTAAAGATAATGTTGATATAAGTGAGGAGATTTTAATGAAAAAGATCGTTTCAGAGTTGACCGCGGTCAGGGCTCTTTTACCAGCCATACTGGTGGTGCTTCTTGTCATAACGGCGGTGAACGCATACAAACAGCCGACATATTCGGATGTAGGGAATGCCGGGCAGAAAGCGAAGACACCCGCCGCGACTGCGAAAGCGAAGAAAACAAAGAAGCTGACAGGGAAGAAAAAGGTGGTCACGGCAAGGAAAACGACGATGCCGGCGGTCCCGACGGCAGCCGGAAGAGTGACAAAGGTAAAGGAAGAGAGACTTTATAAAGACGGTACGTATAAAGGGAGCGCAAGAGGTTTTGGCGGTCCCATAAGCGTTTCCGTGAAAGTAAAAAAAGGAAAGATCTCTAAGGTAAGTGTTTTGAGCGCCGCTGCGGAAACGCCTTCGTACTGGGCAAGAGCCAAGGTCGTCGCAAATGCCATAAGCAGGAAGAAAACCACCAATGTTGACGTGGTGTCCGGCGCGACATATTCTTCCAACGGTATAATAAATGCCGTACGTAATGCACTGAAAAAAGCGGAAACAAAGTTTGCCAAAAGCAAGAAAGGGAAGAAGAAAAAGGCGCTTGAAAAAAAGAAGGCCGGAAATGTCGTAAATAAGCCGAACAAGGCGACAGGACCACAGAATCCGAATACGCCGGAGGAAAAACCTCAGACACCGACGCCTCCGCCTGATACCGGCGAACAAGTATATGAATATACCAGAGGAGGAATCGCAGTTCAATCCGATGATACGACTTTGTGGCAGAGTTACAGACTTTCAAATGTGAACTTTAGAGTTCAGAGCAACAGAATAATAAGCGTGACCGGAATTACGTGGGACAACAGCGAATCAAATAATATCCCTTACCAAAAGCGAGCGGCAAACGGCATGCCTGCAAAGATCGTCGCTGCCACAGATTATAACAACATAGATGTTGTCAGCGGAGCGACCTGCTGTTCAAAGGCTCTGATACAGGCGGCTCAGGATGTTATGCGCGAGCATGCGGAAAAGGCGTCCGCAACGACTGCGGCGGCAGGGAGCGGTAAGTAATGAAGAGTAAGATATTTTTGATCGCCATGCTCAACATAATTATAATCATAGGCGCTTTGGGAGTATATCAGGCCATTGCGATTCACAGACAGGATGCCGAGAAAATCGCAAAGCTGCAGAAAACAGTTAAGGAACTGCAGAACGGAGGCGGAACCGCCGCGGGCGGAACCTCGGGAACTTCTTCCGCATACAAGGATGGAGCATATCAGGGGAGCGCAAAGGGGTTCGGCGGTAATATAACGGTTAAAGTTACGGTTAAAGGCGACAAGATAAAGAGCATAGACATCGTAAACGCCTCCGGAGAGGATGCGTCATATCTCACGTCCGCCAAGTCTGTAATAGGTGAGATGTTGCAAAATCAGACCACCGATGTGGACACAGTCAGCGGTGCGACTTTTTCGTCGAGCGGAATAATCAATGCGGTAATCGCCGCGCTGGAGAAAGCGGAACGATGATAAGATTGAAAAAGAGAGACAGGAACATTATAACAGCGGCAAAAGTTGTTATGCGCGGCGCGTTTTTCTTTGCTTTCCCTGCGGCGTTTGCGTCTGCTTTTACGGGAGCCAAGAATATAGTTTCGCAGATTGCATCCGGTAAGCCCATAGAGTTGAACCCGTTTATAAGCATACTGACAGGACTTCTCCTGTTTACTGTACTGTTCGGCAGATTCTTTTGCGGTTTTGCATGTTCGTTCGGAACTTATGGCGATGTACTGTATGAAATATCATCAAGAATAAGGAAGAAATTTAAAAAACAGCCGTTTGGATTTTCCGTCAAAGCGGGACTGTGGTTGAGGTACGGGAAATACATATGTCTTTTGGCGTTGCTGGTACTTTGCTATATAGGCAAAGAGGCATGGATAGGCAACATAAGCCCGTGGACGGCGTTTTCAAGATTGGAGGCGTTAAAAATTCCCGATCCCGCAAATCTCGCAGGTGTGATAATTTTCGCCGCAATCAGCGTGTTGATGCTCTTTGAAAAAAGGTTTTTCTGCAGATTTCTGTGTCCGATGGGGGCGATATTCTCGATAATGCCCATACTGCCGTTTTCGCAGCTGGGTAGAAACCGATCAAAATGCCTGCCGAAGTGCAGACAATGCATAAATGTTTGCCCGGCGAACGTAAAGATAACAGACACGACTCTCGACGAGGACATAGATGCGGATGTATCGGAAATTCCCGAACAGGAGGGCGATCCGAACATGGGCGAATGTTTTGCGTGCGGCAAGTGTGTGGACGTATGCCCTGCCGGCAACATACATTCGCTGACCGTAAAAGGCGGATATCCCGGACTGGTATGGAACATAGCGAAGGGAGCAATTCTGGCGGCGGTGATTTACTTTTTGATGTAAAGAAAGATATAACCGTAACGCTTATTTCGTAACACTGTTTGAGTTGTATATGATTTTCTGTTTCTGCGCTCTAACAATACCGAACATATATATTAACCTGAATTTACGTGGATATCGGCGCTGCTCAACCTGTAATCGTTTGGGAGTACTCCCATATATTTTTTGAATTGAGAAGAAAAGCTTCCTGCATTTTTATATCCAACGAGATGGGCAATCTCTGCAATATATAAATTACTATATGATAACATTTCACAAGCATGTTCCATTCTTTTTTGCATCATATATTCTGAAAGAGATTGACCGACAACAGTCTTAAATACATACTTGAATTTTGAGATGCTCATATAGGCATCTGCCGACAATTCTGTCAGCGAAAAATTCTTTGATAAATTTTGATTCAAATATTCCGTGATTTCTATAATAGCATTTCGATCCGCAACGGAAACACTTGCGTTTAAGCCTTGAGATATATCTGCCTTTTGAATAATGATAGCGGCCAATTCATCGATTTTACTTTTGAAAAATACCTTTGTACTGCATTTATTACCTTTGAAATTTCGGATTTGATTAAATACAGTTGATATTTCAGGTATAGAAATTCCATGTGGAAATGCTTTCAGATCTTCTTTAAGATTGACGCTGTTTACACCAAGTTCTCTTTTCAGGTACATATCGTAATATTCCGGCATAAGCTGTACACCTATAATCTTTGCGGGAATATCTTTTTTAATAACATATCTATACACTTCGTTATCAGGAGTATAATCAATATACTGCATTCCGGAATAAACATCACCTCTGGTATAACGGTGATCCGAATCAATTGAATCGTATTGTTGTATGGATATGGAATCATCCGATACCACAGCATATTCAAAATCACGAATATATGAATGTTCCGCAATGCAGATACTCGCATAAGAATCAAGTTCATATATAGATGTATATCCCTTACCTAATTCCGATGAAAACTGATATGTATTAAAGCAAGGATTCATAAAAGAGCCTGCTTTTGAAAGCTTGCTATCTGTATGTTCTATAAAACTTCGATATCCTTTATTCAAAATTCTTCCCCCTTTCTCATTGTGATTATTATAAAAGTCAAAAAGTATGGCAAAAAGCCAAAGGCTCTCAAAACGTTAGATAGTACTAACTATGATGTGATAGTATACCATAAAGTCTGATGTAAAAACAGGATTATTGCGAGGGTGGTGAATTACGACGAATAGAACAAGAAAAAATAAAACTTTTGATTTCAGGACAATCCTTTTTTTGGATTTGCTGATCATGGTATTTATGTTGCTTTCAGGAAAACCGGAAGTGACATTACTATCCTTTTTTATTGCAGTAATCGTGCTGATAACAGGGAGGCAATATTATACTTTAATTCGTTATACGATAGCTTTTGGAGTTCTTTATTTTTACTATTATGCAGTTACTCATATGCAAATTCCTATATTGCGAGAACCTATATTTTTTATTATCGGTATTATCGCTTTTATCATTCAGCGAATCATTCCGT
>ERZ773099.435-NODE-435-length-35925-cov-13.278060_pt1 | contig 35925 bp, 29 predicted proteins | sample MGYA00511120_ERZ773099 | MGnify/ENA primary metagenome ERZ773099 (study PRJEB29015, sample SAMEA2738012) | human oral metagenome | biome: human oral; feature: human-associated habitat; material: dental | place: China | collected 2104 ... | reverse complement strand
CGCCACCCCCGGCCAGGCGCTCGCGGCAGCTCGTCCCGGGAGACGCCGGGCCCCGTCTGCTCTGCCGGTGTGCCCGCGCGTCGGACTGGGTTGAGGTGAACGCGCTCTGGGGCAGGTAGACGCCATCTCACGGGTATGGACGCGCTTCCGTCCAGGTGAACGCTAGCTAGAACGGCGTTCACCCGACTAAAAGCACGTTCACCTCCCTTAAGACACGCTCACCCGACCCGGAGCACGTTCACCTACACAAGAGCACGTTCACCCGGCCCAGAGCGCGTTCACCTGAGGGCGCCCGGCCCCACCGCAGCCCGGCCCCACCCGCGGCGGATCTGGACGGCGGTGGATCCGCTGCGCCCGGCCCCATAGCTGGCCCCACCGCAGCCAACCCCATAGCTGGCCCCACCACAGCCAGCCCCGCCACGGCGCCGTCGGGGGAGGGGGGAGAGACAGCAGCGGGTATGGAGGTAGACAGGTGTCACACCTGGGCCCATCTCGGCACCAGGCCCTGCTTGGTAGCCTGACCAGGCTCCCTAATGCAAGGAAATGAGGCAGACGAATGGACCTTCGCGCAGAGCTGGGGCAGCTCTCCTGGTTCGCCCGGCAGTACCGCCACCCCTCCCGCTGGAAGAAGCAGGTCCAGGTCATACGCCATATGGAGCCCCTGCACATTCGACGCCGCCGCCGTCACAGCGGTGAGGTGTGGGGCGTGTCGATCGTGCGCGACGAGGTGGACGTCGTCGGGCTGACGGTGCGTCACCTCCTGGACCAGGGCGTCTCGCGCATCCTGGTGGCTGACAACTGCTCCGTGGACGGCACCCGGGAGCTGCTGAGGTCGCTGGCGCGCACCACCAGGCGCGTCGCCGTGGTGACCGACCACGAGCCCGCCTACTACCAGTCCGAGAAGATGACCTGGCTGGCGCACCAGGCGTGGCGTGGCGGGGCGGACTGGATCGTCCCCTTCGATGCCGACGAGTTCTGGTTCGCCGAGGGAATGAGCATAGCCGAGTACCTGGGCACGCTCGACGCCGGGACCGGGATCGTCCACGCCGAGTTCTGCCACATGGTCCCCACCGCCCCCGCCCCCGACGACCTCGCGGCCGCCGAGTTCATTATGGACACCCACCCCGCATTCCCCGGGAAGGTGGCCGTGCGCGCCCACCCCCTGCTCGAGATCATCACCGGCAACCACGGGGCGAGCCGGGTGGGGGCCAACGCCAAGGGCCTTCACATCGCCCACGCCCAGTACCGCAGCCCCGTGCAGATCGCCCGCAAGGTCAGGCAGGGGAACGCCGCGGCCAGCCGCACCGGCGAGGACCTGTCCTGGTTCTCGCCCCACTGGGCCAGCGGCAGCCGGTTGGGGGACGAGGAGATCCAGGAGGTCTGGGAGAACATCTCCCACGGGCGCCCCGATGAGCGGATCCGCTTCGAGGCGACCGGCCCCATGGTCAGGCTGCACCCGTTGACGTGGCGGACCTGGGACCCCGACGGGGTCGTCGCCCGCGCCCAGAGGGCGGCGGATGCCTGAGGCCGTGGCCCGGCGGACGGGGCGCCACCTCACCCCGCCCGCTGGGAACCTCCCCCGGCTCACCGGGATGCGGGCCTTCGCGGCGCTCCTGGTGTTCGCCTACCACCTGCCCCGGCTGGGGCCGTGGGTGCCCGGGGGCCAGACCTCACGGGTCGGTTACGTCGGGGTCGCCTTTTTCTTCGTCCTGTCCGGGTTCGTGCTCACCTGGTCCTCCCGCGGGGACCGCGTGGAGCCGCGCCGGTTCTGGGTCAACCGTGTCGCGCGCGTGTACCCCTCCCACCTGGTCATGTCCCTGGTCGCGCTCGTGGTGCCCCTGGTGACGGTGGGCAGGCCGCTCCTGGGGGACCTGGCGAGCATCGCCCTGGTGCAGTCGTGGTTCCCCTCCGACCGGATCGCCTTCGCCCTCAACGCCGTGAGCTGGTCGCTGTCCTGTGAGGCCTTCTTCTACCTGCTCGCGCCCTGGGTGATCACCGCGGTGCGACGCCGCTCGGACGGCGGGGCCGCCGCGCTCCTCCTGACGTGGTGGGCGGTGGCGGCGCTGTCCGGCCTGGCGATCTCCGGGGTCAGCTACGAGGCGGACATATGGGCCTACACCCTCCCGCCGGTGCGCTCGGGGGAGTTCGCCGTCGGTATCCTCATGGCCGAGCTGGTCCGCAGGGGCCGGGCCCGGTGGGCACCCCCGGTGTGGGTCGGCGTGCTCGCCGTCGTGGGGTCCTACGGCGTCGTGCTGAAGACGGTGCACTCCCAGGTCCTCGCCGGTGTCCTCATGACCCCGGCCTTCGCCCTCCTGATCGTGGCCGCCGCCCTGGCCGACGTCTACGGGCGCAAGGGGGTTCTCGGTACCAGCCTCATGGAGCACCTGGGGATTGTCTCCTTCTGCTTCTACCTGGTGCACGAGCTCCTGCTCGTCAACGTCGTCCCCCACCTGCCCGCACCGTCGGGCGGGGTCGGCCGCGTGGCGCTGGCCCTGGGGCTGCTCGCGGCGTGCCTCCTGGCTGCCGAGGCCCTGCACTACGCCGTCGAGCGCCCGGCGCAGCGGTGGATCCGGGCCCGCTGGTCGCGCTAGCCGCCCACCGCCCCGCCGCCCTCTTTCGCGAGAACGGTACTTATTCGTCGTGAGAACGGTACTTGTTTGCCGTGAGAACGGTACTTATTGCTCGCGAGAACGGGGTGACATGCTTCTGGGCACCCGTGCTGTCCCCGTCGTGGGAACGGGAGGTGGTCACGGGGCTGGGTGCGGCGGGCCCGCGGCCCCTGGGCGCCAGCGATCAGCTCATGGGTGGTGGCCAGCGTCTCGCCGGCGGGCCCGCGGCCCCTGGGCGCCAGGTACGTCCGCGTCACCGCCGAACCTGCCCGGAAACCGTGGGCCCCCGGCTCCTGTCGGGTACGTCCGGCGGCTTGCGCAGCTTGTGCCAGACCCACAGACCGCGGCCCCTGGCGGGTACACCCGGCCCCGCACGGGTACACCCGGGCCCGCACGGCCGCCGTCGCCCCGGCCGCCGTCGCCCCGACCGGTTCAGCCGACGTGGAGGTAGCGGGCCACCAGGTCCTCGACCTGGACGCGGGTGTCGGCGATCTCCTCACGCAGGTCCTCGTCCCCCAGGGCGAGGAGCCGGGCGGCCCAGGAGTCAATGAGGCTGGGCGGGAACACCCCCAGGGCCTCGTAGTCCCCACGCTGGGCGAGCAGCCGCCCGGCGGCCTGGGCGCAGGAGGTGGGCAGCTGGTCCAAGCCGGTCAGCGCGGAGGCGTCCCCGCTGACGTAGCGCTCGTTGGCGTACTCCAGCATGGTCGGGTCGCTCAGGCCGATGCGCGCGGCCACGGTCATCCCCACCAGCAGCAGGTGGACGGCGGCGCTGCCGTCCGGCGAACGCAGCTCCACGGTCTGGGAGTCGCCCGGCAGCCCGCCCACGGGCCCCTCGACGGGGTTGGCGTCACGGAACATGCGGTCGTCGAGGTTCTGCCAGCCCAGCGGCACCCGCACCAGGACCGAGCGGTTGCGGTCCCCCCCAGCAGATCGACGTCGGCGCCTCCTGGTGGGGGACCAGCCGCAGGAAGGAGACGGGTACGGTGTTGCCGAAGGCGGCCAGGGAGGCGGCGTGGGAGAGGTAGCCGCCAATGACCCGGCGGGCGGTGTCGGTCAGTCCCGCCCCTGGGAGAACTGGTTGACGCCGTCCCTCATGAGGCGGGTGTGGAAGTGCATGCCGGATCCGGCCTGGCCGACGGCGATCTTGGGGGAGAAGGACACCTCGATACCGTGGGAGTGGGCTACCTCACGCACTACCCACTTGGCCAGGACCATCTGGTCGGCTGCCCAAGTGACGTCGGTGGGCAGGAACTCGATCTCCTGCTGGATCACCTGGCGGCCGTCGGTGACGAAGTTGCCGACCTCGGCGTGGGCGTACTTGACCGAGCAGCCCATGGACACCAGGTGGTGCAGGGCCTCGGTGCGCACCTGCGACCACTTGGAGAACGGGGCGGCCTCGTGGTAGCCGCGCTGCTCCTCCACGGGGAAGAGGTCGTCGGCCGGGGAGAACAGGTAGTACTCCAACTCGCCCAGGGCCTCCAGGCGGCACCCGGTCTCGGCCTCCAGGGCCTCCTGGGCCTTGCGCAGGATCTGCTGGGGGCGCTGGCCAGGGGGTTGCCCTCGACGTCGTAGAAGCCGCACAGGATGTCCAGGGTGGGCAGGGTGGTGAAGGGGTTGAGGTAGGCGGTGCGTAGCCGGGGGACCACGTACAGGTCCGAGCTGGTGGCGTCCACGACGTCGAACAGGGAGGAGCCGTCCACCCGCTCGCCCATGGTCAGGATCCGGTCCAGGTGGGCGGCGGACTGGATGGCGAAGTTCAGCTCCTTGAGCCGACCGTCCCCGCCCACGTAGCGCAGGTTGAGCATGGGGATGCTCTGCTCGGTGACGAAGCGGATAATGTCCGCGCGGGTGAACGCCTCGGCGGGCTTGCCCAGGGCCCGGACCAGCGGGTTGGGGCTGAGGGCGAGGGAGTCGGTGACGAGCAAGGTGGGAACTCCTCATTGGGCTGAGATCAGGGAGGCTGTGCCTGGCGCCGGCGACCGGTGGCCACGCGGGCGGCCGTCGTCGGCCACGGCCGAGCTGGCGGTGGCACGGTCCCTGATTCCGTCAGTAACGCCCTGCCAGGTCCAGGCCGGGCGGCGTCAGGGCCCTGGCACGGGCTGTATAGTTCGGGACCAGGGCGCGGCAGACCTGTCCGGGTCGGGATCCGGGCCCGTACCGCGAACTGCTACGTCGCCTGTGCGGCTTGAGGGAGGCTCGGTGACCCGACCTGACGCTACCGGCTCCCGGCGTGCGGACCTTGCCGCGCTCTGCCTGGGGCTCCTGGACGGGGCCGAGGGCGCTGACGGCCTCAGTGCCGAGGAGCAGGACCTGGCCGCGGCGGGCACGTGCCCGACCGAGGACGTGGTGGCCGCGACCCGGGACCTGGTCCTGGCCGGTGGCGACCCGCTCGGTGACGCCTACCGTCAGGCGGTGCCCCCCGAGGGCAGGCGGGCGCTCGGGCAGACCTACACGCCGGCGTCGATTATTGAGGCGATGACGGCGTGGGCGGCTGACCACGGCAGGCCGGTGCGCGTCGTGGATCCCGGCTGCGGCTCGGGGAGGTTCACGCTCGCAGCGGCGACGGTGTTCCCCGGGGCGGACGTCGTCGCCTGCGACGTTGACCCGTTGGCCACGCTCATGACTCGGGCCAGTACCCATGTCATGGGCCTGTCCGAGCGTGTCGAGGTGGTACTGGGCGACTACCGCGAGCTCAGGCTCGACGCGGTCGATGGCCCCACGCTCTTCATCGGCAACCCCCCGTTCGTCCGCCACCACGGCATCGCACCGCGGTGGAAGGCGTGGCTGACCGAGACCGCCAGGGCCCAGGGGCTGCACCCCAGCGCCCTGGCCGGGCTGCACATCCACTTCTTCCTCGCCACCGCCCGGCTGGCGCGTCCGGGGGACTTCGGAGTCTTTGTCACCAGCAGCGAGTGGCTGGACGTTCAGTACGGACGTATGCTCCGTGAGCTCCTCCTGGGTCCTTTTGCAGCCTACTCCGTGCACGTCCTGGACCCTGAGGCGGTCCCCTTCGCCGATGCGTTGGTGACAGGTGCGATCACCTGCTTCACCGTGGGAGAGGCCCTGCCCGGGGTCCTCATGCGTCCGGTCAGGGGCGTGGAGGAGCTCGGGCGCCTTGGCCAGGGGTGTGAGATCCCGCGTGACCGCCTTGCTGCCGCCAGCAGGTGGTCCGTGTTCGTCCGTGACACGCCGCCCCCGCCTGAGGGGTACATTGAGCTCGGCGAGCTGGTGCGGGTGCACCGCGGGGCCGTTACCGGGGCGAACCGGGTGTGGGTCGCGTGGGCGCAGGACCTGGACCTGCCCAGACGGGTCCTGTTTCCCTCAGTCACCCGTGCACGAGAGCTCTTTGCCGCCGGGGACGCCCTTGAAGACGACAGCGCGCTGAAGGTCGTTATCGACCTGCCCGTGGATCTCGACGTCCTCGACCCCGCCGAGAGGCGTCAGGTCAACCGGTTCCTCAGGTACGCCAGGACCCAGCATGCCGACCAGGGGTATGTGGCCAGCAGGCGGAGGGCCTGGTACTCCGTCGGTCTGCGTGAGCCGGCGCCCGTCCTGGCGACCTATATGGCCCGGCGTCCCCCGGCCTTTGTGCGCAACAGGGTCGGGGCACGTCATATTAATATCGCCCACGGACTCTACCCACGTGAGCCGCTGCCCTCTCACGTGCTTGACAACCTCGCCCTGTACCTGAGGTCCGCGGTGACGTCGTCGCAGGGCCGAATCTATGCTGGCGGATTGGCCAAGTTCGAGCCCCGGGAGATGGAGAGGCTTCCGGTCCCCACGCTGGCCTCACTGGCTCGAGGTGATTTCTCGTGACAGCTCCGGCACGTCCTCCTGCCTGGACGGACGAACAGTTTAGAGCGGATGCTGAGCGGGCCGTGCAGGCTTTCCGTGAGATCCGCCTGCGCGAGCCCTTGGAACGGTATCTTGAGATATTCAGCGAGTACCAGGGCATGGTGAGAGAGGTCATTGTGGGCACCAGGGACCTGGCCGCCCTGAAGGAGGGCGCGGTCGCTTGCCTCAGTGACCCTGACCTGCTTACGGTGGTCCGGTACCTGGCATCGCCGGCGATCAGTGAGGACGACCTCAAGGTCCTGGCTCAGGCTACGCTGACCCCCAGTCGGCTTCGTGAGGACGAGGAGATGGCCGGGAGGGTCCTTGACACGGTCTTGCTGGCCCTTGACCGCAGTCGTTTTCCGTGGGTGGCGCAGGAGCGGGAGGCGACTCAGGATGAACGCTGGGCCGCGATCGTCTCCACGACTGCGCTCATAGCCACCCAGCGCGTCCAGACCGAACGACGTAGCGCCTCCAAGGACGGTCAGGAGACGCGCGTGGCCAGTTACCTTGAGGAGAACGGTCTTCGTCGTGCTGGCACGCGCCAGGTTAGGAGCGTCTCGGACCTCCCGGTCCCGGGAGAGTTCTGCCGCGAGAGCCAGTTCGGCTCCCGTAAGGCCGACTTCGTCGTGCGCCTGTGGGACGGGCGCACCATGCCGGTCGAATGCAAGGTCAGCAATTCGTCAACAAATAGCGTCAAGCGCCTCAACAACGATGCCGCAGTAAAGGCGGTGACCTGGCTCCGGGAATTTGGGTCCGTGAACACGGTCCCCGTGGCGGTCCTCTCCGGAGTATTTAAGGTACACAATCTCAGGCAGGCCCAGGACCAGGGTCTCTCAATATTCTGGGAGCACAGCCTCCAGGCCCTGGGGGAGTTCGTGGACGCTACGCGCGGCTGACGCCTTGCCCGGGTCCACGGCGACGGCCCGGCCGGTGAGCCCGGTCTGCGGGCGGTCGGCCGTGCCCGGCTCACTCCTGTCGCGCTGCCACTGCGCACCCGCGCCTATGTGCGCTGAGATGTCCGGCTCGCGCCTGGCTGCCGCCACACCCTGCCTGCGGTAGTGTGTGCCCGCGTGCTGCTGCGACGAGAGGGTGGAGACGTGTCCGGGACCCAGGTGACGACGTCGGTCATTATCCCCTGCCACGACGCCGGGCGGACCCTCGGTCTCCAGCTGGAGGCCCTCTGGCGCCAGCAGGATGCCGAGCCCTTTGAGGTCGTGGTGGTGGACAACGGCTCCACCGACGACACCGTGGCCGTGGCCCGCTCCTGGGCGGACCGCCTGGACCTGCGGGTGGTGGACGCCGCCGACAGGCCGGGTGCCGCCTACGCCCGTAACCGCGGCGTGGCGCTCTGCCGGGGGGCCAAGCTGCTCTTCTGCGACGGTGACGACCTGGTAGCCCCCCACTTCGTGGCCCACGGCCAGCGGGCTCTGGAGGAGGTCCCGGTGTACGTCACCGCCTTTATCGGCGTGGAGGAGAAGGTCTTCAGGCAGGGCTACGACGCCGTCACCGACCAGCTCGAGGAGCACGACTACTGCTCCCCCCAGGAGGAGCGGCAGGACCAGGACTGGCCGGTCCTGCCGGGAGGCTGCTTCGGGATCCGCCGGGACCTGTTCCTCAAGGTCGGGGGCTTTGACCCCTCCGCGGAGCCGGGGGCGGAGGACAACGACCTCGGGATACGCTGCACCGACGCGGGGCACCTGCCGCCGGTGCTGCCCAGCACCATGCTGGCCTACCGGATCCAGCCGGCGGGTGACCGCAGCTACGCCCTCTTCCGACGTCGGGCACGCTCCACCGCCCTGCTCCTGACCCGCAGCGGCCGGTGGGGGCGGGCCTCCATTGTGCAGGGCCCGCCGGTCCGGGTGCTCCTCAAGACCTGCCTGGCCGTGGTCAGGCCCCTGGCCAGGCGCGACCGGCTCGCCTGGCGGGAGTGGCGCATGCGCCTGGCCCGGGACGCGGGCCTGGCCGACGGCTACCTCAGGTACCAGGTCCTGCACCGGACCCCGCGGCGTCGCACCGGCGAGGGCCTGTCGGGGTGAGCCCGGCACCCACCGGGCCTCCGCCACTGGCGCGGCCTGCCACCGACGTACTTTAGACGCCGGGGACGTACCTTAAGCGCCGCAGACGTACTTTAGGTGCGGAGAACAGCACTCTAGGGTACGTCCCCCATGCATAAGGTACGTCCCCGGCGCCTAAGGCACGTCTAGGATGGGAGACTCAGCGGCTCAGGCTGCCTAGGACCAGGTAGGAGACCCGGCGTGCCACCGACGTGGAGTGGTCCCCGAACCGCTCCAGGAAACGACCCATGAGGACGGCGTCGACCACCTGCTGGCGGGTGAGGTCGTTGGCCGGGTCCAGGATCATGGTGAAGGAGCGTCGGTGGAGGGCGTCGAGCTCGGCGTCCTGGGCCTCAATGAGGGCGGCGAGCTCCAGGTCGCGGGTGGCCACCAGACGGGAGGTGTTCTGGCCGGCTCGCACGGCGGCGTCGGCCATCCGCAGGATCAGGCCCATGACCGGCTCGGGCACCGGCGGCTCGGGGTAGCGGCCGCGTGCGATCGAGGCCACGTGGCGGGCCAGGTCGCCCTGGCGCTCCAGGGTCTGGGCCATGCGCAGGGCGGAGATGACCGCGCGCAGGTCGCCGGCCACCGGCTGCTGACGGGCCAGGAGCATGACGCACAGGTCGTCAATATCACGTTGAAGGTCGTTAATGCGCTCATCGGCGTCAATCACCTGCTCGGCGACGATAATGTCGCCGTTGCGCAGGGACTCGGAGGCGCGCTCAATGGCGGTGGCCACCTGACGGGCCATGGACTCAAGGTCGGAGCCCAGCTGCCTGAGCTCCTGGTTGAAGATGTCACGCACGAGACGGCTCCTGTCCTTGCGAGGCGGCGGCCCCCGGGCCCGCCGGAGGCACGGGGCACTCACAGTGTGGACCGTCACCACGCCAGGTGCCAAGCGCCGTGTCCCAATGCCGATGCGCTGGCCCAGGTCCCGGTGCCGCCCCACCGCAGAGCCGACCACCGCCGTCGTCTAACCTAGGTACGTGGACCACACCTGGCTGCTCGTCGTCGTCGCCCTCCTGGGTGCCACGGTCGGCGTGGCCGTGGGGCTCGCCATTAGCGCCTCCGCCTCCGTGGACCCGCAGGCCACCGGCTCGGACGACTCCCTGCTGGGCGGGGGCGACGGCGTCCTGCCGGTCCTAGCGGCCCTGCCGTCCACGATCGTGGTCCTCGACGACGACGACGAGGTCCTGCGCGCCTCCGCGGCGGCCTACACCCTCAATATCGTGCGTGACGACACCCTGCGTGAGCCGCAGGTCGCCGCCATGGTGGCGCGCGTGCGGGCCACCGGCAGGATCCAGGACGACATCATTGTCGTGGCCCGGGGCCGGGTGAGCGGGGCCGGGCACTTCCACCTCCGGGTGCGGGTGGCGGCCATCGGGCGCGGCCGGGTCCTCATCCTCATTGAGGACCGTACCGCCGCCCAGCGCCTGGAGGACATGCGCCGGGACTTCGTGGCCAACGTGTCCCACGAGCTCAAGACCCCCGTCGGCGCCATGGCCCTGCTGGCCGAGACCCTGGAGGAGGGGGCCGAGGACCCCGCCCTGGTGCGCGACTTCGCCGGGCGCATGCGCAAGGAGGCCTCCCGCCTGGGCACCCTCGTGCAGGAGATTATCGAGCTCTCCCGCCTCCAGGACGGTGACGCGCTGGTCAGCCCCCAGGAGGTGGACGTGGACGCCGTCGTGGCCGAGGCCCTGGACCGGGTGCGCGTGGAGGCCCGCTCCCGCGGCATCACCCTGGTCTCCGGGGGCGTCAGGGGCCTGAGCCTGTGGGGCGACGCCGCCCTGGTCACCACCGCCGTGCGCAACCTGCTGGACAACGCCGTCCGCTACTCCGAGGAGCGCACCCGCGTCAGCGTGGGGGTCAGCGTGGACGGGGCGCACCCGGACCTGGTGCGGATCGCCGTCGTGGACCAGGGCATCGGTATCGCCAAGGCGGACCAGGAGCGGGTCTTCGAGCGGTTCTACCGGGTGGACAAGGCCCGCTCGCGCGCCACCGGGGGCACCGGCCTGGGGCTGAGCATTGTCAAGCACGTGGCCGCCGACCACGGAGGGACCGTGGAGCTGTGGTCCGCCCCCGGCCGGGGCAGCACCTTCACCCTCGTCCTGCCGCGGTTCCTCCCGGCGCCCGAGGACGACGAGGAGGTCCCCAGCGCGGAGGAGATCCGTGCCGCCGGGGGCGCCTTCACGGCGCTGGCCGCCATTAACCCCCCGACCGACCCCACCGACACCGTGGGGACGCTCCGTTCCCAGCCCCGTGGAGAGAGGACCGTCCCATGACCCGCATCCTGCTCGTGGAGGACGAGGAGAACTACCGCGCCCCCCTGGCCTTCAGGCTCCGACGTGACGGCTACGAGGTGGTGGAGGCCGGTGACGGCAGGACCGCCCTGCGTGCCTTCCAGGCCGCCGCGGCCCCCGGCGGGGGCGGGGCGATCGACCTGGTCCTGCTGGACCTCATGCTGCCGGCGGTGCCCGGCACCGAGGTGTGCCGTCGTATCCGCACCGTCTCGCGGGTACCGGTCATTATGCTCACCGCCAGGGACTCCGAGACCGACAAGATCCTGGGCCTGGAGACCGGTGCGGACGACTACGTGACCAAGCCCTACTCCTACCGTGAGCTCATTGCCCGGGTCCACGCGGTCCTGCGACGCAGCCGGGAGGCCGCCGCGCCCGCCGAGCCCCAGGAGAAGATCCTGACCGTGGGGCGGGTGCGCATGGACGTGGAGCGCCACGAGGTGACCGTGGACGGGCAGGGCGTGACCATGCCCCTGCGGGAGTTCGAGCTCCTGGAGCTCTTCCTGCGCCACCCCGACCACGTCCTGACCCGGGGGCGGATCATTGAGCGGATCTGGGGGGCGGACTACGTGGGGGACACCAAGACCCTCGACGTGCACGTCAAGCGGATCCGGGCCAAGATCGAGGTCGAGCCCTCCCGGCCCCGGATGCTCACCACCGTGCGGGGGGTGGGTTACAAGCTGGAGGCCGGTCAGTAGGGACCCTCGTCGGCGTGGCGGCCTTATGTGAGCAACCTCCCCAGGAAGTTCGCGTGTTCTCCTGATAAAGTGGAGTATCACTATGAGTCTGGAGTGACGTCACACATGACCTTTAAAGTCGGAGAGACTGTCGTCTACCCCCACCACGGCGCGGCCCGGATCATTGACATCCGCCAGCGCAAGGTCCGTGGCGAGGAGAAGACCTACCTGCAGCTGGAGGTCGCCCAGGGCGACCTCACCATCCTCGTCCCCGCTGACAGCGTCGAGCTCATCGGCGTGCGCGACGTCGTGGACCAGGCGGGCCTGGAGAAGGTCTTCGACGTCCTGCGCTCCCCCCTGACCGAGGAGCCCTCCAACTGGTCCCGCCGCTTCAAGGCCAACCAGGAGAAGATCGCCTCCGGTGACGTCAACAAGGTCGCCGAGGTCGTCCGTGACCTCTCCCGGCGTGACACCGACCGCGGCCTGTCCGCAGGGGAGAAGCGCATGCTCTCCAAGGCCCGCCAGATCCTGGTCTCCGAGCTGGCGCTGGCGGAGAAGACCGAGGAGGACGCCGCCGAGGCCAAGCTGGACGAGGTCCTGGCCTCCGGCGTCGCCGCCTGAGCTGTCCGCGCTCCTCCCGCACCTACGGGTGCGTCTGACAGTTCCCCCGGTGCCGCCGCGTCGGGGGTGCTGAGGGGCCGGGCTTCGGGGTGCCACGGCCCGACGCCGCCGACTCCACCCGCCCCGAGGGGCGGTGCCCTCCAGGGCGGTTGCCCTGTCCCGGGGCGGGTGCGTGGCAACCCACCAGAGGCGCTGGTTCGCCCCGGCCCCGGTGACCGGTAGGATCTCCCCATGAGCACACACGCGGTGGCGGTCCTGACAGCAGCCGGTTCGGGGATCCGCCTGGGGGCGGACGGCCCCAAGGCCCTGGTCGAGGTGGGGGGGCAGTCGCTCCTGCGCCGTGCCGCCCAGGGGCTGGTCGACTCCGGCGTCGTCAACCACATTGTGGTTACCGCCCCTATTGACTCCCTGGCGCGTTTTGCCGCTCAGGTCAGCGGCCTGCACGGTGCCCTCCAGGGTGAGGCTGACGGCCTCGCCCCGGCACCCTCGGACAGCCTGCCCGACGGCGTGAGCGAGCCCGCCTGCACCATTGAGGTCGTGGCCGGCTCGCCCGTCTCCCGCCAGGCCAGTGTGGCCCGGGGGCTGGAGGCCGCCCTGCGCGCCGTGCCCGACGCCGACGTGGTCCTCGTGCACGACGCCGCCCGGGCCCTGACCCCCCCGGAGGTGGTGGTGCGCGTGGTGGGGGCCGTGCGCGGCGGTGCCTGTGCCGTGATCCCGGCCCTGCCCGTGGCCGACACCGTCAAGGAGGTGGAGCTGGCCCCGGCCGGTTCCCCGGAGCTCGTCGTCGGCACCCCGGACCGCTCCCGGCTGCGCGCCGTCCAGACCCCTCAGGGCTTTGAGACCGCCGTCCTGGTGGCCGCCCACCACGTCGGGTCCCGCCGGGCCCAGGACGAGGATCTCGCCGCCAGCGACGACGCCTCCCTGGTGGAGGCCCTCGGACGGCCTGTCACCGTCGTGGCCGGGGACCCCCTGGCCTTTAAGGTGACCACGCCCCGGGACCTGGCCCTGGCCCGCACCCTCCTGGGCACGAGCCGGGCCTAGGCCGTCCCCCGTCCGCGAGAACGGTACTTATTGCTCGCGAGAACGGACGGGGCGTTGGGGTCGGACGTGTAGCGAGGTCCTCTTTTAGGGGCCGTGCTGGTTCTTGCAGGACGTACGACGCCCTGCAGAGGTGTCCGTAGATCCTAGAGGATAACGCGGGTACCTCGGGGTCGGCCGCGGGCGGGCACGGGACGGCCGCTGGTGGGCACACGTGGGCGGGGCCAGCTGGCTGCCGCTGCCCGGTGTGGCCGAGGGCACTGGCTGGCACGCGCCAGCTGGCACGCACTGGCGCACACGCGCGCGGGGCCAGCCGCCCTGGCGTACAAGTTCCCGCCCGCCGACTTGGCGGCTTCGGACGTCTCGCCGAGCAGCCGCTTGGCGTACAAGTTCCTGCCCCGCGCGTCGCCGTCGCCTGGTACGACGAGCGCCGCCAGGAGCCGTAGGCTGCGTGCATGACCCCATCATCCCCGCCCCCGCGGTCAGCCCAGGACGAGAGCTGGGCACCGCCGTCGGACAGCCCTGAGACCACCCCCGGCCCCGGCACCATGGTGCCCCACCACTCACGCCTGCTGACCTGGCCGGTCCTGGCCTGGGGGCTGTGGGACTGGGGGTCGGCGGCCTTCAACGCCGTCATCACCACCTTCGTCTTCACCGTCTACCTGACCACGAACCCCGGCTTCGGCAACCCCACGGAGAACACCTCCGCCCTGTCCCTGGGGCTGACTGTCGCCGGGGCCTGTATCGCCCTGCTGGCCCCCGTCACCGGCCAGCGCGCCGACCGCCAGGGGCGTACCGTCTTCTGGCTCGGCGTCTACACCGCCATCGTGGTGGCCGTCTCGGCCTCCCTCTACCTCATTATCCCCGAGCACCGCTACCTGTGGGCAGGCATCACCCTGCTGGGGGTGGGCAATATCTTCTTCGAGCTGGCGGGCGTCAACTACAACGGGCTGCTCAACCAGCTGACCACCAAGGACCGCGTCGGCGCGGTCTCCGGGCTGGGCTGGGGCATGGGCTACCTGGGCGGGATCGTCCTCATGCTCCTCCTCTACTACGGGCTCATTAAGGAGGGCAACTGGTTCGGGGTCAGCGACGCCAACGGCCTGAACATACGTGTGTCCATGCTCGTGGCCGCCGCCTGGCTCGGGCTGTCCGCGCTCCCCCTCCTGCTCAGCCAGTCCGGGCGCTCCGCCCGACGCCGTCGGGCCCGCCTGGCCCACTCCGCCACCCGGGGCTCGGCGCGCGACCAGGCCGCCATGGAGAGCGAGCCAGCCGACTGGGAGTCCGCCTCAGGCGGCGTGGCCAGCCCCGCCCGACGCGAGTCCGTCCTGTCCTCCTACCGGCGCCTGTGGCGCACCCTCGTGGGCCTCTACCGCTCCCACCCCGAGGTCCTGTGGTTCCTCCTGGCCGCCGCCATCTACCGTGACGGGCTGGCCGGGGTCTTTACCTACGGTGGCATTATTGCCAAGAGCACCTTCGGCTTCACCCAGGACGACGTCCTCGTCTTCGCCATTGTCGCCAACGTGGTGGCCGGCGTCGTCACCATTGTCTCCGGGTACCTGGACGACCTGCTGGGGCCGCGGCGCGTCATTATGGGCAGCCTGGCCGTGCTGGTGGTCATGAGCCTGCTGATCTTCGCGCTGCACGACGGCGGCCCGGTTACCTTCTGGGCGCTGGGGCTCCTGCTGTCCTCGTGCGTGGGGCCCGCCCAGTCGGCGTCGCGCACGTTCCTGGCCCGGCTCATTCCCAAGGGGCGTGAGGGGGAGATCTTCGGCCTCTACGCCACCACCGGGCGCGCGGCCTCCTTCCTGGCCCCGGCCATGTACGGCGTGGCCATCTGGGGCGGGGCGTTCGTGGTCGGCAAGGACGAGGCCGGGTACTGGGGGATCCTGGGGATCGTGCTGGTGCTCGTCCTGGGGATGGTGCTCATGCTGCGGGTCTCCGACCCCAAGGGGCACATTACCGACCTGGACTGACTCCCGGTCCAATGCGGGCCAGCTCCTGGTCTGACGACCTAAGGCGGGCCGGGCTGGCTCCCGGTGCAAGGTGGGCCAGCTCCCGGTCTGACGGCCTAAGGCGGGCGGTCTGCTTGGGCCTCGTGCGCGTGGGGCCCGGGGCGCGCCCGCCTCATGGCCCGCGACCAGCCCCGTTTGGGCCTCATGCATGTGGGGCCCGGGGCGCGCCCGCCACCTGCGTCCTGGCCGTCGTCGCCTGGCCCTTATGCGCAGGGAGCATTGTGTGCGCAGTGATCTGCGCAGAAAGCAGCCTGGACCCGTCCTACGCACAGTCGGCTACCTTCTGCGCAGAACCGCGCGCACGGCCCCGCTCAGCGGCTAAAACGTACCGCCGTGCCCGAGGCGGTGACCATGAGCATGCCGTTGTCGGCCCCCAGGGTCTCGTAGTCAATGTCCACGCCGACCACGCCCTCGGCCCCGAGCTCCTGGGCGCGCTGGACCATCTCAGCCAGGGCGGTCTCCCGGGCCTGCATGAGCTCACGCTCGTAGGACTCCGCGCGCCCGCCGACCAGGTTGCGGAAGCCCGCAGCAATGTCCTTGAAGGCGTTGACACCGGCAATGGTCTCCCCGCAGACCACGCGCAGGTACTGGGTGACGGGGTAGCCCTCGACGGTGGGGGTGGTGGTAACGAGCATGGGCGGCTCCTTCATGGTTCCTGGTAGGACGGTCGGGTGCTCCCGGCGGACCGGGACACCGCCTCATCCATCCTTGCAGTCTCCCGACGTCGTGGCCAGTTCCGTCGCAAGTGCCGGGGCCGGGCCAGCTCAAGGTGAACGTGCCCTCGTGTGGGGGAGTGTGCGTGGAGGAGGTCAGGGCCGTGTCCCACAGGTCGGAACGTGCCCTTGTGCGGGCGAGCGCCTTCTTGTACGGATGAACGCCTATTTGTGTGGGTGGACCCGCTGGCCTCCGTCCTGCTGGTGGGGTGGCTCCGTTCGTGAACGCCCTCTCGTGTGGGTGAACGCCACTTTGTGCGGGTGAACGCGCTCTTGTATAGGTGAACGCTACCTAGAGTGGCGTTCATCTGGGTTATAGCGCGTTCAACCGTATGAAAGGGCGTTCACCTGGGTCAGGGCGCGTTCACCACGCGAGTGGACGTCGCGCCTACCAGGACCCGGATGAGGTCAGGTACCGGCGTGTTCACCTACGCGAGGGGAAGCTCGCATTTCCAAGCCGGTGTCGGCGGCGGGGTACGTGCGTTCACCACGCGAGGGCAAGCTCGCCCGCACGAGGGGGCGCCCTCGGGGCAGGCCAAACTTAGGTGCCGTGGGCCATCAGCAGGCCAGCTGCTCCCGGATGCTCCTGGGATTGGATCCGGTCTCGTCGTGCTGGGAGGCGCGCTTACGCGAGGGGACGCTTGCAGCTGACAGGCCGCCGGCGAGCCCCGACGTCGGGAAGCTCGCCCGCACGAGGGCGTTTACCCGCACGAGGGCGCGTGCCAGCCGTTACCCTGCCACCATGGATCTGCCCGACGTCCTGGCCCTGGCGCGCTCCCTCATGGACGAGCACGGGGTCGGGGACTGGGACCTGGCCTGGGACCGGGCCCGTCGTCGCGCCGGGAGCTGCGACCACGGCCGTCGTCGTATCACCCTCTCGCGCCACCTCATGGCCCTCTACTCCCGGGCCGAGGTCCGCGAGACCGTTGTCCATGAGATTGCCCACGCCCGGGTCGGAGTCCACCACGGGCACGACGCCGTCTGGCGTGCCGAGGCCCGGCGGCTCGGGGGCAGCGGCGCGCGGCTCGTGGCCGCTGACGCACCCCGCGTCCCGGGACGGTGGGTGGGGGTGTGCCCGGCGGGCCACGAGGTAAGCCGGATACGTCGCCCGAGTGTCCCGCTCTCCTGCTCGCGCTGCTCGCGCCGCTTTGACCTGAGGCACCTCATGGCCTGGAGCCGTGACGGCCACCCGGTGGCCCCTCAGGACATAGGGGAGCGGTACGCCCACGTCCTCGCGCGTCTGCGTGCAGCTGAGGGCTGACCGAGGGCTGACCGGGAGCCGGGCGCGAGTGTGGCAGCATGGCGGTGATGTCCTTGCCTTCTCCGCGCCGCCCCCCTCGCCCTCGTCGTGCTGCGCCCTCCGGCCGTCGGTCGGGGTCAGGTCGGTCGCAGTCACCGTCGGGGCCGACGGCGCGCTCGGCGTCGGCCCGCGAAGGGGCGTCACCCACGGGGCCGGGGAACGGGCAGGGGGCCGGATCCGCCAGCACCCCTGGCGCCTCCGGGTCTGTCAGCACATCCGGTGACGCCAGCACCTCCGTCGCTCCCGGGTCTGCCGGTACCCCCGGGTCCGGTACTCCTGTCACCCCTGGATCCGCTGGCACCCCCGGGTCCGGTACCCCCGACGTCGCCAGTGCCTCTAGGTCCGGCACCCCGGGCACCGCCGCCGCCTCCCGCAGCACCACCTCCCGGATCCTGGCGTGGGTCCCCCTGACGGGCCCTTGGTGGCGCCGTCGTCGCACGGCCAGCCCGGTGACCATTGCCCTGGTGACCTTTGCCGCCACCCTCATGGCCGGGCTCATTGTCGCCAACCTCATGTCCCCCCCCGCCTCCTCCCCGGGGTCCACCAGCAGGAGCTCCCCCGCCCCCGTCTCCCTGGACATGACCGGCTACGACCCCAACCACCTCATTGACGACGAGGTCTTCTACGACAGCCAGGCCATGACCTCCGCCGAGGTCGCCAGGTTCATCTCCACCGTCAACGACGGCTGCGTCCCCGGCGTTGACGGCACCCCCTGCCTGGCGGCCTCCACCTTCGACACCGAGGACAAGGAGGCCACGAGCACCTGTGAGGCCTACCGCGGGGCCAAGGGCGAGACAGCGGCGGCGATCGTCTCCAAGGTGTCCACCGCCTGCGGCGTCAACCCCCAGGTCCTCCTGGTCCTCATCCAGAAGGAGCAGGGGCTGCTCACCGCCTCCGGGCGCACCCTGACCGCCCGGGCCTACGAGGCGGCCGCGGGCTACGCCTGCCCGGACGGGGCCACCTGCAACGCCCAGTGGGGGGGCTTCTTCCACCAGATCTACGCCGCCGCCTCCCAGTTCCAGCTCTACCGGCTCAACCCCTGGGAGTACGGGGTGGTCCAGGGGGTGACCACGCAGGTGGCCTACTCCGCCGACCCCGACTGCGGGGCCGCGGACCTGACCGCCGCCACCCAGTCCACCGCGGGCCTGTACGACTACACGCCCTACCAGTCCAACCAGGCGGCGGCCTCGGGCGGGGACTCCTGCACCTCCTGGGGCAACTGGAACTTCTACGGCTACTTCCGCACCTTCTTCGGCGACCCCACGCCCTCGACCCCGGAGGCAGGCTCATGACCACCTCGCCAGACCTGCCCACCCGCCCCGGGACCGGCCCCCAGACGGGGGGGTCGCCCACCCAGGTCGCGGACCTGCCCACTCGCCCCGGGACCGGCCTGCTCATCTCCGTGGAAGGAGGCGACGGTGTGGGCAAGACCACTCAGATCGGCCTCCTGGAGGCTGTCCTGAAGGAGGCCGGGGTCGAGTACGTCCTGACCCGGGAGCCGGGAGGCACTGAGCTCGGTGCCTCCATCCGCGGGCTCCTCCTCCACGGCGGGTACGTCTCCCCCCGCGCCGAGGCCCTGCTGTACGCGGCCGACCGCGCCCACCATGTGGCGACCTGCATCCTCCCGGCCCTGGAGCGCGGCGCCGTCGTGCTCACCGACCGCTACCTGGACTCCTCCGTGGCCTACCAGGGCGCCGCCCGTGCCCTGGGACCTCAGGAGGTCCGCGACCTCTCCCTGTGGGCCACCGGCTCCCTCCTGCCGGACCTGACCGTCCTGCTCGACGCCGACCCCGCCCTGACCGCCCGGCGCGCCAGGAGCCGGGGCCTGGGCGACCGGATCGAGCAGGAGCCTGACTCCTTCCGCACCACCCTGCGCCAGGAGTTCCTGGACCTGGCTGCCGCCGAGCCGCATCGCTTCGTGGTGGTCGACGCCGCCCAGGGGATCGAGGCGGTAGGGCGCCAGGTCAGCGCGGCGGTGCTCCCGCTGCTGCGAGAACGGCTCGCCCAGGGGCGGCTGGCCTGGCGGGGGAGCGCGGGGCGGCAGGGTACGGAGCAGCCAGCCCGGCGGGGTATGGAACAGCGGGCGCAGGAGGCGGGGCAGTGAGCGTCTGGGACGACGTCGTCGGCCAGGAGGCCGTGGTAGCGCGGTTCACTGAGGCGGCCCGGGCGGCCCGGGCAGCCGCCGAGGAGCGCGAAGGCCGCCTCACCGCCTCGGATATAGGGTCAGCTACAACCCCGGGGACCGACGCGGGGTCAGCTACAGCCCTGGGGGCCGACGCGGGGCCGGAAGAAGCCGCCCCACTGGCGGAGGACGGCCGCGCCCAGCCGCAGCCAGTCCGTCCCCAACGGAATACCCCGTTGACGGAGGGCGCCGGCCAGTCGGAACGTACCGGGCAGCCGGAGCGCACCAGCCAGTCAGAGCGCGCTACGCAGCCAGGAGGCGCCATCCCCCGACCGGCCCCTGCCGGGCCCCGTGCCCCGCGTCCGGAGGCCTCGGCCATGACCCACGCCTGGCTGGTCACCGGGCCGCCCGGCTCGGGCCGCTCGGTCGCCGCCCGCGCCTTCGCCGCAGCCCTGCAGTGCACCGGCCCCACCCCCGGCTGCGGGCGGTGCAAGCCCTGCCGGGACGTTATGAGTGGCACCCACCCCGACGTGGTGCGCCTGGCCACCGAGAAGCTCCTGATCACCATGGAGGAGGTCAAGGGCCTCATTGGTGAGGCCCAGCGCCGCCCCTGGACCGGACGCTGGCGGGTCATCCTGGTGGAGGACGCCGACCGCATGGCCGAGCGCACCACCAACGTGCTGCTGAAGTCCATTGAGGAGCCCCCGCCCCAGACGGTCTGGCTCCTGTGCACCCCCAGCGCCGACGACGTCCTACCCACCATCCGCTCCCGCTGCCGCCTGGTGACCCTGCGCGTCCCGCCGGCCGACGCCGTCGCCGAGCTGCTCGTGCGCCGTGACGGGGCTGATCCGGCGCTCGCGGCCCGGGCGGCCCGGGCCAGCCAGTCCCACATCGGGCTCGCCCGGCACCTGGCCACCGACCCCAGGGCCTGGGAGCGGCGCCGCCGCCTGCTCATGTCGCCGGTGTCCCTGCGCAGCGTGGGCGACGCCGTCCTGGCTGCCGCCGACCTGGTGGACGCCGCCGAGTCCGAGGCCAAGGACGCTACCGTCGAGCGTGACGCCCGGGAGAGGGCCGCGCTCCTGCGCGCCCTGGGCCTGGAGGGCGACGCCAGGGTCCCCCCGTCCCTGCGCGCCCAGGTCCGGGCGCTGGAGGAGGACCAGAAGCGCCGGGCCAAGCGGGCTCGTACCGACGTCCTGGATCGGGCCATGATCGACCTGCTCTCCTTCTACCGTGACGTGCTGGCCACCCAGATGGGCAGCGACGTCGAGCGGGTCAATGTGGATCTGGAGGACGAGCTCGACCAGGTGGCTGCCACGACCGGGCCTGAGCAGTCCCTGGCCCGGATCGCCGCGATTGAGGAGTGCCGGGCCAGGCTGCGTTCCACCGTCTCCCCACTGCTGGCCGTTGAGGCCCTGATGGTGGCCCTGCGTCCCCAGGCGTAGCGCGGGTAGTTTTCCCATCGTTTGTGTGCCCAGATCTCCGCCTGTGTCGCAATCTGAGGATCAGAAGAAGAGGCACCTGTGACTCCGTCAAGACTCGGGCCTCTGACCTGCGTGGACATTAAGTGCACAAAGACGGGAGCGGGGTAGGGTCGGTTCTGATCCTCAGATTGCGACAAACCACCCCTCGGCATGGCCGCAGTCGTGAATAGTTCTCCGGCTTTCCCGGATTCGGTGCTGTAACTGCCCGGCCGCTGACTGCCGCGCTGGTGGTGCCGAGGTCCTTGGCACGTCCCCGGCACGGGTAGGGTCCTGCGAAGGCTGGAACGGTCCAGGTGGCGCGGCGCGTGCAGCAGGGCCCTGATCAGCCCAGGATCCATACCCACCCCGCCCCTGGTACGCAGGGAACCCCAGTCAACCCCGTAGTCACCACTCACGCCAGGATTTTTCCTCCTCCTTACCTGGTGTGCTGGGTGTGCGTCGGTGGAAGGGCTTCATGTGGCTGAGCAGGCCGTACTGTGTCAGTATTCTGGCCTCGTAGGTGGGGTTCCAGGTTCTGGTGAGTACTCCTTCTGGGGTGGTGGTGACCTCTATGCTGCATGGTCCGTTGGGGTGTCCGTGGGCGTGGATGTCGAGCAGGTTCGATACCTGTATGCGTAGGCGTAGGGCGTTGTTGCCTCGGGCGGCCCACCTGGCCGGGAGGGGGTCGGGGGCGTCGGCCAGCTCCACTATCAGGTCGATATCCTCGGGGACGTGGGAGAAGCAGGTGCGCAGGCACACCGCCCCCTCCAGGGAGGCGGGGCGGCGGTTGAACACCTCGAACAGGCCCCGGCAACCCGAGAGGCCCGCGGCCCACCAGCCAGTCGGGATGCTTATGCCAGATGACCTACCCATTATGTCCTCCTTAATTCTCGTACCCTGGTCCGCGGCTAGCCGAGCCGTCTAGTAGCGGTTTGTAGCTCCATGAGGAGAGTGAGCTTGGGATCATCCCCGAGCCGGATTGGTTTAGTAGGGGTTGTAGCCGTAGGCCTCGTAGTGGTCCAGTAGGCAGGTGCGGGCGCGTACGCGGATGCTGTGTCCCTGGCGGGCCAGGCGCAGCTCGGTTCGCCCGTGGCCCGTACCTCCCAGGTAGATCTCGTCGGTTCCGGTCCCGGTGGTGCCCGCTACCTCCACGTCCCCGCGGAGGGACAGGAACAGGCAGATCATGTCGCAGCCCGGCCGCCAGCAGGCGGGCGGGTTGACGGGGACCTGGATAATGCTCAGGCACACTTTCAGAATGCCTGTGCTGTGGTAGATGATGAGCTCGTTGCCAATCAGGTTGGACGCGCACGGGCCCTGGGGCCCGTACATCTCGTAGACGACTTCCCCGCCCTCTATGAGAGCGTAGTCCACGTCGTTAGCCGACGCCGTCGGGTCTGTTCCAGGTGACATTGCTCCAGTCTCCGAATCCGTAGTGGCTAAGGGTTCCCTCCACCTTGCCGTTATCAGTATGTCCTGTGCGGGGCGACGAGGAGCCCGACCACCGCCGGGTCGTACGCCCGCATCCCCAGCAGGCCCAGGCCGGCCACCACCAGGCCCCGGCAGCCAGCACACCCGCACCACCAGCACCAACTGGGCCAGCGGGGCCCCAGAACCACCCGGGCCAGCGGGCCTACCAGGACCGACGGGCAGCTACGACCACCCTTATTCTGCTGTGGGTGAACAGGTGTGGGCTGCCCCTGTTGGCGCTACAGGATGTACGGCCGCGACCGAGCAGGGACATGATCAGGCAGGGAGGTGAGGCGGCCCGTGGAGGTCAATGACGCGAACCTTGACAATCTCAAGGGAATGCCTGACGTCGCCTACGACTTCAGCGTGGCGAACTCCCTGGCCGCGATGTTCCGCCTGGCAGCCCGCAACCTGCGGGACCAACATCCTAAGCGAGGTAATTACCGACTTAATGCCTGTAAGGACTTCAGGGGGCACTTCTCGGTGGTCTTTAGGACCAACGGGACCACTCAGCTGTCTGACCTTGACGAGATCGTACGTAACCTGGATCTGGTGGCTAAGAAGGTCGAGGCCGTGACGGTCAAGGCCCGTGCGGAGAACGCACGGCGTCGGGCCGCGCGAGAGTGGGCCGAGCGGCGCGCAAAGCGCGGTTTCTGGGAGAGGACCTTGGACCGCGTAGGTGGAGGTGAGGAACCGCCCTACAAGGAGATCGCCGACGACGACGAGGGACCCTCGGAGTCGGTGACCGCGGGTGCACCCCAGGCACGTCAGACGCCCCAGCCGGGAAGCGTGGGGAACTCGAACGGGACGTCGTCGGCCAGACCCGGTAACCTGAAGGACTTTGCCACGAAGTCGCGGGCGGCCGACGAGGCGCTAAGGGCGGTCCCGGGGCAGCTTGAGGGCTACTGCCTGGACTTCGCCACCTCCTGCTCGTGGGCCACTCTGGACGCCTCGAGCATGCTGTCAGGCTATCGGCAGTGGTTGTTGGCCAACGAAGAGGATGCCAAGTGGGCCTAGACTGTGGGACAGGCCTTCGAGGACGCGGGAGGCAGCGGTGAGGTGTCCGCCCTGCCGGACAGTGCCGTGGAGGCGGTCCTGGCCGGTGCGGGCGTGTCCAGCCAGCGTGCGGACATTGTGATCGACCCGCCCACGGCCTACGGGTCCCCGCCCACCACGGGCTACAGCGACGACCCGGTCAACACCAGTACGGGCGCCTTCCTGGAGGTCGAGGAGGATCTGGGCTTCGCCGGGGCGAGTGGGTCCCTGGCGTGGACGCGCTCCTACAGCTCGTTGAACCCGGTGGTGGGTGCCTTCGGGCGGGGCTGGTCCTCGTGGGCCGAGGTGGGCCTGGTCCTTACCGGGGACGCCGCCCGGCTGACGCTGCCCGACGGGCGCGTGGTGGTCTTCCCCCGCGCCGGGCAGGGCTGGGGGCGGGCCGAGGGCGAGAGCCTGTGGCTGGAGCGCGCCCCGGTCGGCCAGGACGGTGCCCGCCCGGACGGTGCCGGGCAGGCTGACGGTCCCGGAGGGGCCCGCCCAGACAGTGCCAGCCAGGACGGTGCCAGCCAGGACGGTGATGAGGACGTCGCGCAGGGTGGGGGCTACGTGGTCTCCTCCTCATGGGGCCTGCGGTGGCTCATTGACTCTGTGGGCCGGGTGGTGCACGCGGGCGCGGGGCCGGGGACGGGCGTGACCCTGTCCTGGGAGGGTGAGCGCCTGGTGCGCCTGACCCACGAGCGGGGCCGGTTCGTGGACCTGTCCTGGGAGGGCGGCCGCGTGGTGGGGGCCGTCTCCTCGGACGGGCGCCGCGTGGTCTACGACTACGACGAGGTCGGGCGCCTGGTGGGGGTGGTGCGCCCGGTGGGGTCACGGACCTACCGGTGGGACGAGGCGAGCCTGCTGGCCCAGGTCGTGGACGCTGACGGCGTGGTAGAGGTGACCAACACGTTCGACCAGACGGGGCGCGTGACCACGCAGCGCTCCCCGTTCGGGCGTACCACCCGCTACTCCTACCTGGCTGACGGGGTGACGGCCACCAGCGACGAGGACGGTTCGAGGGGCAACACCTGGATCCACGACCGGCGCGGCCGCCTGGTGGGGGTCGTGGACGCCCAGGGGCGGCGCCAGTCCATGGGGTACGACCGGTGGGGCAACAAGGTCATGGTACGTACCCGGGACGGGCAGGCCACGGCGTGCGTCTTCGACGAGCGGGGCCGCATAGTCCTGCGTCGTCTGCCCTCGGGGGCGCGCCAGGCCTGGGAGTGGGACGAGCTCGACCGCCTGGTGTCCGCCACCGTCACCGGTGCCAACGACGGGGCCGGTGGGGCCGGGGTGGAGGCCGTGACCCGGTTCGTCTACGAGGGCCCGGCCCGGCAGCCCTGCCGTGTGGTAGATCCTGAGGGCGGGGTCACCCGACTGTTGTGGGGTCCAGGGGGACTGCTGGCCCGGGTGGTGGATCCCACCGGGGTGGGTGTGGACTTCGCCTACGACGACTTCGGTGAGCTGGTGGCCGTCACCAACGCCGAGGGGGCCGTGGCGCGCCTGGAGCGTGACGCCGCAGGCCGGGTGGTGGCGGCCGTCACCCCTCTGGGGAACCGTACCGAGTACCGGTACGACCCGGACACGGGGCTGCTGGCCACCCGCACGGACCCCACGGGGGGCCGGTGGAGCTTTGAGTACACCGCCGCGGGGCGCATGTCGGCCCGGGTCGACCCCATGGGCGGGCGCACCACGGTGTCCTGGGGGCAGGACGGGCAGGTCGAGACGACGACCGACCCCCTGGGCCGGGTGGTGGGCCAGTGGTACGACGACCTGGGCAACCTGGCCGGCATGAGGCTGCCGGACGGCTCCACGTGGGAGCTGGGCTACGACGCCCTGTCCCACCTGACGCACGTCAAGGACGCCGCGGGCGGGCAGTGGTCGATCAGCTACGGGGCCGACGGCCTGGTGTCCGCCACCCAGGACCCCACGGGCGTGCGCCGCAACGTGGAGCGCGGCCCCCTGGGCGAGGTCGTGGCCGTGCACGACGGGGGCGAGGACCTGGAGGCCCGCTGCGACCGCCTGGGGCGGGTCGTGTCCGTCACCGGGCCTGACGGCACCGAGCAGACGGTGCGCTACGACCGGTGCGGGCGCGTGGTTGAGGCCGTGGACGCCACCGGCGCGGTCACCCGCTACGAGCGTGACGCCGCCGGCCGGGCGGTAGCGGTCACCCAGCCTACGGGGGGCGTCTACCGCTACGAGTACGACCGGTGCGGCCGGTGGTCGGCGACCGTGTCCACCGGCGGGGACCGCTACGAGATCCTCTACGACGCCGACTCGCGCCTGGTCGGTGAGATCTGGCCCGACGGCGGCCGGGTGTCCACCCGCTTTGACGCCGCGGGGCGGATTGTGGAGCGGCGTACCCCGGGGCGTGGGGTGGTGCGTTTCAGCTACGACAAGTGCGGGCGCATCACCACCATCCAGGACCCCTGGCACGGGACGCGGCGTCTGCGCTACGACGCGGCTGGCCAGCTGGTGGCGGCCGTGGACGGTGCGGGCGGGGTGACCCGCTACGAGTACGACGCCCTGTCCCACCAGGTGGCGGTGACCGACCCGGCTGGCAACAGGACCACCCGCTCCTGGGACGCCATGGGGCGCCTGGTAGCGGACACCGACCCACTGGGACGCACCACCTCCTGGTCCTGGGACGCCTCCGGGCGCCCGGTACGCCGGGCAGAGGCCACGGGCCGGGTGCTGGAGTGGGCCTACAACACGGCCGGACGCCTGGAGGAGGTCCGGGCTGACGGGGACCTGCTGGCCCGCCTCAGGCGGGATCCTGCGGCCCGGACCATGAGCGCGGACGGGCCCGGCGGGTCGGTGTCCTGGACGTGGGACGCCTGTGGGCGTCTGGTCTCGCGTCTGCGTGACGGGGTGGGGGTGTCCTACACCTACGACGTGGCGGGGCGGCGTACTGGTATGCGCAGGCCTGACGGGGTGGTGACCAGGTACTCCTATGACGCCAACAACCGTCTGGCCGTCCTGGAGCAGGAGGGCCTGGGGCGGGTGGACGTGGAGCGTGACCCGGTGGGGCGCGTGGTGGGTGTGCGCGGCCCGGGTCTGGAGGCCCGCTGGCAGTGGGAGGACGGGTTCGTGGTGGGCCACCGGGTGGACCGCCACGGCCTGGTCCAGGAGACGGGCGTGGAGCGTGACGCGGGTGGGCGCGTGGTGGCCGAGGTGCGTGACGGGGCGCGCACGGACTACGACTACGACGCGGCGGGTCGTCTGGTGGGGGCCGTCACGAGTGAGGGGACGGTCTGCTCCTGGTCCTGGGACGTGGCGGGTCGTCTGGTGCGCAGGGTCGAGGACGGGGCGTCCACGGTCTACGACTACGACGCGGCGGGCCAGCTGGTGGCCGCCCGTGTGGGAGGTGCGGTCACCACCTACTCCTATGACGCGGCGGGGCGGCGTACCCGTCAGGCGGGTCCGGGCGGGGAGCGGCGCCTGTCCTGGGGGCCCAGGGGTGAGCTGGCCTCGGTCACGGACGTGGTGCGCCGGGGTGACCGCCTGTGGGCGCGTCGTCAGGAGCTGGTCACCGACCCCGGCGGGGAGACGGCCCGTGTGGGGGGCGTGGACGTGTTCTGGGACAGTGCCGCCGTGCTGCCGGCCCTGGCCCAGGTAGGTACCAGGGTGGTCACCGACGCCCTGACCGCGACGGCCCTGACCGGCGGGGAGGAGGGGACGGCCTGGCTGGTGCCCGACACCGACGGGCCCACCGCCCTGGCGGGGCAGTGGGCCACAGCCGGTACCGGTGGTGCCACCGGCCCGGCCGGTCCGGCCGCCCCCACCGGTGCCGGTGGTGCCGGTGGGCCCGCGGCACCCGCCGGCGCTGGTGGTGCCGGTGGGCCCGCTGCTGGTGCTGGTGGTCCCGGTGGTCCCGGGCCAGCCGGTGCTGGTGCTGGTGGCGTGTGGGGGCTGGGTGGTGTGGTGGGTGTGGCCGGGCCCGCCCCCTGGGTCCCTGCCGGTGGCGTCGGTGCCGGTGGTCCCGGGCCCGCCGGTCCGGGTGGTGCTGGGCCGGGTGGTGCTGGCGCGCCTGGTCCGGCTGGCCCTGGCCCCGCTGGTGCTGGTGGTGTGGGTGTGTCGGCCTCGGGGGGTCTGGTGGTGGCTGGCCTGGGTCTGCTGGGGGCGCGGGCGTACGACCCGGTGGTGGCCGGGTTCCTGTCGCCTGACCCCCTGGGGGCCCCGGCCGGGGTGGGGTGGGCCGGGGCGCGGTACTCCTACGCGGGAGGGGACCCGGTGGGGGCGGGTGACCCCACGGGCCTGTCCCCGGTCAGCGAGGCCGACCTGAGGGCCTACCAGCAGGCCAGCCGCGGTGCCCTGGGCGCCGCCCTGGGGGCGGCCGGCTCCTGGCTGGCCAGCAACTGGGAGTACCTGGCCGCCGGGGCCTTGGTGGTGGCCGGGGTGGCGGTGATGTGCACCGGCGTGGGCGGGCCGGTGGGGGCGGCCGTGATCAGCGGGGCCCTGACCAGCGCGGGCATGTCGGCCGGGACCCAGAAGATGACCACGGGGCGGGTGGACTGGGGCCAGGTCGCCGTGGACGGGGCCATCGGGGCGGCCTCGTCCCTGGCCGGGGGCGGGGCCGTGGCCGCGGTGGACCGCGCCACGCGGGGCATGCGCTCCTGCCTGGGACGCAACCTGCTCTCCGGGGCCGCCGAGGGCGCCGCCGAGAACGGGGTGAGCAGCGGCCTGGAGTACCTGACCAGCGGCGAGCCCGTCACGGTCGGGGGCCTGGCCCGCGCCGTGGGCGGGGGCGCCCTCGACGGCGCCCTGGACGGGGCCAGCAGCGCGGCCCTGGAGAAGGCCACCGGCACCGCCCGCTACGGGTGCTTCACCCCCACCACCCCCGTGCTCATGGCCGACGGCACCACCAGGCCCATCAAGGACGTGCGCCCCGGGGACCGGGTGGCCTCCCGCGACCCCGCCACCGGCCGCCTGGTGGCCGCCACCGTGGACCGCACCCACACCCACGCGCGCGTGCCCACCATACGCCTGACCACCACCAGCGGCACCGTCACCACCACCGCCACCCACCCCGTCCACGTGGCCGGACGCGGCTACGTCCCCGCCGGCCGCCTCAGGGCCGGCGACACCCTCACCACCCCCGACCACGCCCCCGTCCACGTCGTCTCCGTCCAGGCCACCGGACACACCACCACCGTCCACAACCTCACCATACGCCACACCCACAACTACCACGTCCACACCACCACTGCACAGGCTATACTCGTACACAACAACGGAACCAACAAAACCCCAGGAGCCTGCGACCCACCAGAACCAGACGAAGTTAGCGACAGCGTCTTCGTCTACCGGGCACCGCAAGTAGGTCACGGTAACAGGCAGTACGAACTGGAGTACGGCCTCAGCCCTGCCAGGTTCCAGAAAGGCGAAAGATGCGCGTCCGTGGGTGAGGAGGCCGTCGTCCACGAGTATTCCGCCTATAGAATTAACACTCATGAGGATGGTTACGTGCAGTACGAGATGGACCCGCGTTTCCTCGAGGAGTTCGGGACGGGAAGCGACTACTATATAAGTGTAGACGAAGGCCCCTCGGCGTATCTCGGTAAGGAGTGGCAGATATCCGGCGAGAAGATGGACCTGTTCAATGAGCTGACCAGGAGCCGCACCTGGAAGGATAACCCTCCCGATAACTGGGGCGGGCCCTCTGTACACGGCATTTCATAAGGTAACACTGGAACAGGAAGGGGTGATCGGCTGTGGACAGGCCTGAGGACATAGGTTGGGGTCCGGTGGACTGGGGGACGGTGGTGGCGCACTGGCCCTGGGGCCTGGACGTGTTCCTGGACTCCTCGGGGGAGGTGGGCACGGTAGAGAGGGTACGGGTCAATGACAGTCGTGTGCGGTGCAATGAGGAGTACTGGCCGGACGTGGGGGACCGTATCCGGGTGCGTCGCATGGATGTACGCCCCAGCGGGGAGCTGCGCCTGACGGCCAAGCAGTCGGAGGTCGAGTGGTCCGGACCCAGGGAACTGGTCCGCATGCGCATGGTGGGATCACCCTCAGGGCTGAGACTGGCCGAGTGGGGCGTCATCACCGCCGTGCACGAGCGGGGCTTCGACGTCCGCCTGGACGCTTCGGGGGAGACCGGCACGGTCATGCGCTCCCTCATCGAGGCCGACCGGAAGATGTTCAAAACCGACTTCCACCCCAGTGTGGGGCAGCCCCTCCGGGTCCGCCGCCTCGGGGTATGGCCAGACGGCACCCTACGGCTCAGCCACCGCGCCTGCTTCCTGCGCATCCAGGACCCGCCTGACCGTATTGACTACGACCCACCACCAGGACCAGTACCACCCCCACCCCCACCAGGCATGGCCATCGGGACAGGCATACCATTAGGCGACCCCAGACTCCTCCCCCACTGGGCAAGACAACAACAGAAACAAGAGAAACAACAGGAACAGAACCAGACCTGAACTCACGCCCTGCCCCCAGGAGCAGGAAGCAGGAACGGATCCAGTCCAGGCTCCCAGCCCCGGTCACTTTCCTGGCCTCAGGGGCGGGAGTCACCTAGTAGAGGGCGCGCGGACCCGGCCAGGGTCGCTCCCCTGCCCCCAGAGGCAGAAGCGTGAGCAGGCCGAGGCGGCCCGGGCCCGGTCCGTCGCTCCCCTGTCCCCACAAGGGCAGAAGGCAGGACAGCCCTCACCTGCCTTGTCCTTGAGGGCAGGAGGTGGGCCCTGGCCGACTCGGGCCTTGTAAACTGACCCCATCAGGCAACACACCACAGTGGCTACAAGGACCGGTATGGGTGCGGGCCTGGACCAGGGGGAGCCGGTTAACGACATGGAGAATCGAGATCTACGTCGACTGTCAAAGCGATTATTCCGGGGACCAGTTCCCGGAGGATATTACTTGGAAGGAAGGAGGAGTCTGGTATGGGCTACGTGCAGGAGGTCGACTGGGGTTCTCTGCGTACTCTGAACGGGGTGGGTATGGATCCTGCTCCGATCGGGGTGATGCTGAGTGCCCCGGACTCCAAGACGGCTAATGAGGCCTACTGGGGTATCGAGGGACCGGCCTTCTACTCCCGCTACCTCGCGGAGGCGGCGTTGCCGGTGACGCGGGTGCTGGTGGACGCGGTGTGCAACGGGGAGTGCACGTACTGGGGGACGGTGTACGCCACGGACGCCCTGGTGGAGCTCACCTACGAGTGCGACCCTGCCCAGCCGGAGCTGGACGGTCTTGACCTGCCCGACAAGTGCCTCGCCGTCGTAAGAACCCACCTGCCCCGCCTCTACCAGATGCTCAATGAGACAACCGACGACACGGTCCTGTCCAACCTCATCACCATCGTGTACAACGCCGAGGACGACACCCCCACCAGACAAGCCTTTCTGGAGAGGCTCTCACACCGCGACCTGGAGGGGGCCAGCGAGCTGGCACTCCAGTGGGCCCAGGACGACGAGCGGGAGAGAACTTCGCTTTCTCAGGCCTCCGCGGCGAAAAAGAGGGCTCACGCTATCCCCGACGCGAGCAGAAAAGACCGCCCTTTGACCCGCACGGGCTACAGCAGCACAATACCGGCGTCGAGGTTGAGGTTGAGGACCACGGCTGCCGATGTTTGGTAGACCGGCTCCTCCCAGGGAAGGGACTCGCGGGGTGGTATGACGCCCTGGAGGGTGATCGTCCCCAGCCCTGCAACGTGCACGCTCTCCCCCAGGCGAAGCGAATACTTCTCAGTAGTGACCTCACCAAGGATCTTCCACTGCAGGACCGCCACCCACTCACGGTTCTCGGCATACCTGCCCACCAGTTCCAGGCGCCCCTGCTTGGTGCGAGGAGGCGGTAGGGAACCACCTAGGTACAGCGTCTCCCCCTTCTCAATACCCGGGGGCAGGGGAACCCAGTCGGTGGGAGGACGCTGCCACCAGGCATACATTAGGCGCCCACCCACCACCGAGCAGCCCAGGACCACGACCACCAGGACACCCAGACCGGCACGAACCACACCGCGACGCGCCTCGAACACGCCGACCACCTACCTCCCTGGGATGAGCAGGGCGCCGTCGGCACCCCGGCCCCTCCCGGTTTATAGCGCCAGAATAAGACCTAGATCGTGAACCTGTGGTTGAGCTCGCCGACGGTGGGCAGCTGGCGTGGGGCGTTAAAAGGGTAGGCAGAGGCTCAGCCGTCCAGCTCAGCGTCGAGCTCGTCCAGGGACCCAGCTCCAGGCAGGTAGGGGGCCAGGTGGCGAGCTCCATGGCGGTCAGGCTCGGTGCTGCCCAGGCAGGCAGGGGGCCAGGGGCGGCAGGTCCTCCAGGCTGTCCAGGCCGACCAGCTTCAGGACCTGCCCTGGGGTGGGGGCAAGAGGTTATGCGCGGCCCCGGTGGTGCTGGTGCCCGGTTCTGTCGCAATCTGAGGATCAGAACCGACCCCACCCCGCACCACCCTTTGTGCACCTAATGTCCACGCAGGTCAGAGGCCTGGGCTCCGACGCGGTCGGGAGTGACCCTCGTTCTGATCCTCAGATTGCGACACGCGCACAAGACCGGCTCAGCAGACAGACGGAAGGCCACACAGAGCACCGCATAAAACCACCCCGACTCACCGACGAACAGCCCCACAACCAGACCTTGCCCTACTCGAGCCAAGGCACCCTCCATCCTGACCCAGGTCAGCCCCGCTCCCTCGCTCCGGTGCACGTCCGACGGCGCGGGCCCGGGCTCGCAGGCCCTGCCCTGCTCACGCTGTACGGCGCGCAGCGGAACATTTTGTGCACAGGGTAACCAATTGCGCACAAAGTGACCTAGATTTGTTACCTTCTGCGCAAAACGTTACCCTGTGCACAAAATGTTCCGCCCTGTACAAAGTACGGCATACCTCGAAGGCGACCTTCTGGGTACTACCCTGTGCCGTCCTCCGACTGGTTGAGCTTGCCGACGGTAGGCAACCAGCATGGGGCGTTAAAGGGGTAGGTAAAGACTCAGCCGTCCAGCTCGGCGTCGAGCTCGTCCAGGGACCCGGCCCCGGGCAGGTAGGGGGCCAGGGGCGGCAGGTCCTCCAGGCTGTCAAGGCCGACCAGCTCCAGGAAGTCCTCGGTGGTGCGGTACAGGACGGCCCCGTTGGGCTGGGTCCCAGCCTCCTCGACCAGCCCGCGCGCCTGGAGGGTACGCACGACGCCGTCCACGGCCACGCCCCGGATCGCGCTGACACGTGAGCGGCTCACGGGCTGACGGTAGGCGATGACCGCCAGGGTCTCCAGGGCGGCCTGGCTCAGGCGCGCGGTGGCCCCGCCGATAACGAACCCCTCCACCACCCGGCAGTAGGCGGGCGCGGAGGCCAGGCGCCACCCGCCCGCCGCCCGCCGCAGCACGAACCCCCGGGCCCGGCACCCGGGCACCTCGCCGCGGTACTCGGCGGCCAGGCGCGCCAGGAGCCGCTCCACCTCGGTGGCCCCCAGGCCCAGGGCGGCCGAGAGCGCCCTGGTGGTCACCGGCGCGTCGGAGACAATGAGGACAGCCTCCACCGCCGCCAGAAGACGCTCCTGGCCCCCCGGGGCCAGCGCGGTCTCCTCCCCCGGCGCAGCCTCCGCCCCTGGCACGGCCCCCTCCCCCGGGGCAACCTCCCCAGCAGGGCGTACGCTCACGTGAACTCCTCCTCCACCTCGGGGGCCACCAGTCCGGTCAGGTCGGACGCCGGGCCGCACCAGGTCACGGCGATCTCCCCCATGGCCTCGGCCTGCTCCAGGTCCACACTGCCCTGACGGTACAGCACCAGCAGCGCCAGGAAGCGCGCCACCACCACGGAGGCGTGGTCGGCGTCCCCTATGAGCTCGCTGAAGGCCAGGCGCCCGGCGCCCCGCAGCCGCAGGGCGATTAGGTTCATCTGCTCCCCCACCGCGACCCGCTCGTGGAGGTGGACGGTCTGGACCTCGGGCGGCCCCGGGCGGGTCAGGGCCCGCAGGGCGTGCCGGGCCAGGTCCTGGGGGCTGAGCGTGCCGACCAGGGGCGGCAGGAGGGCGGCCAGGTCAGGGGCCAGGACGACCCGCCTGGGCACGCTGCGGGCGCCGTCGCGTACCGCCCGGGCGATGGCACCGGCCGCCTCCTTGTAGGCCCGGTACTGCAGGAGGCGGGCGAAGAGCAGGTCGCGGGCCTCCAGGTACTCCATGTCCGTCTCCTCCTCACCCGGCTCCTGGGGCAGGAGGCGGTGGGCCTTGAGCGCCACGAGGGTAGCGGCCACCACCAGGAACTCGCTGGCCTGCCCCAGGTCGGGTGAGGTGCGCATGAGGGTCAGGAAGTCGTCGATGACCTCCGCCAGGGCCAGCTCGGTGACGTCCAGGCGCCTGCGGGCGATCAGGGTCAGGAGCAGGTCGAACGGGCCCTCGAACTGGGGCAGCGCCACCAGGAAGCCCGACAGGCGGGTGGGTCCCTGCCCCCCGGCCTCCGTGCCCGGCAGCGGTACCGGCGGCCCGTCGGCCCGCGCCGTCGTGGTCCCGTGCCTCTCAGGCGACATTGCCTCGGACAATGACCTCCCTGGCCAGGCGCCGGTAGGCCTCGGCGCCGGGGTGGCTGGGCGCGTAGCTGGTAATCGGCTCCGCCGCCACGGAGGCGTCGGGGAACTTGACGGTGCGACGGATCCGGGTGTCGTAGAGCTTGTTCCCGAAGGCCTGCTCCAGGCGCTCAATGACCTCGCGGGAGTGCAGGGTGCGCTGGTCCACCATGGTGGCCAGGATGCCGTCAATCTGCAGCCGCGGGTTGAGGCGGTCACGGACCCTGTCCACGGTCTCCACCAGCAGGGCCACGCCGCGCAGGGCGAAGAACGCCGTCTCCAGGGGGATGATGACCCCGTGGGAGGCGGTCAGCGCGTTAATGGTCAGCAGTCCCAGGGAGGGCTGGCAGTCCACCAGGATGACGTCGTAGTCGTCCGTGATGGGACGGAGCACCCTGGCCAGGGCCTGTTCCCTGGCGACCTCGTTGACGAGCTGGACCTCGGCGGCGGACAGGTCGATATTGGCGGGCACAATGTCCATCCCCGGCGACGATGTGGGGCGGACGGCCGAGCGGATATCCGGTCGCGGGGCCACCAGGAGCTCGTAGATCGTCTTGTCGACCTCGTTGGCGTTAATTCCCAGGCCCGCGGAGGCGGCTCCCTGGGGGTCAAAGTCCACAATGAGGACCCGGCGCCCGTACTCCGCCAGGGCCGCACCGAGGTTGATCGTCGTCGTCGTCTTGCCGACACCTCCCTTCTGGTTACACATTGAGATAATGCGAGCCGGCCCGTGGGACTCCAGGGGCGCTGGCGCCGGGAACTCCTTGTCGGGGGGCTCTGGCAGGTCATCAGGACCAGACTGGATGGGGTCATTCACACACCCAGCCTAACCCAGGGCGCTGAAAACTAGCCGAGAGCCCGAGGATGGCTAGTGACGTAGACCTCACGCAGCTGGTCGATGGTGACCTTGGTGTAGATCTGGGTCGTGGTCACCGAGGCGTGGCCGAGCATCTCCTGGACCACGCGCACGTCCGCCCCCCCGGCCAGGAGGTGGGTGGCGAAGGAGTGGCGCAGGGTGTGCGGGGAGACGGGCCGCTGGCTGCCAGCCCCCTTCCTGCCGCCCAGGCCCGCCCGGGCGGCCGCCGCCTGCAGCACCGCCCAGGCGCTCTGGCGGCTCAGAGGACGCCCCAGGGTATTGAGGAACACCTCAGGTACCCCCTGGCCGCGGCTGGCCAGGGTCGGGCGGCCCCGGACCAGGTAGGCGTCCAGGGCCGACCAGGCGTAGGTGCCCATGGGCACGATCCGCTCCTTGCGCCCCTTGCCGAACAGGCGCAGGCAGCCCGAGTCAGGATCCAGGTCGTCCACCACCAGGCCCACGGCCTCCGAGATACGTGCGCCGGTAGCGTAAAGGAGTTCCAGGAGGGCCCGGTCGCGCAGCCCGACCGGGGTGTCGGCGTCCCCGGCGGCCTCCAGGAGGGCCTGGGTCTGGGGGACCGTCAGCGCCTTGGGCAGGCGCCGCCCCACCTGGGGCGGGTGGACCCTGGCGGAGGGGTCCTCGGTGGCCTCGCCCTCCTGGAGGACGAACTGGTGCCACCCGCGCAGGGCGGTCACCGCCCGGGAGGCGGAGGAGGTGGCCAGCGCGCTGCCGCCGTCCGCCCCCGTGCGCAGCGTCTCCAGGTAGGCGGTCACGTCGGCCTCGGTGGCCTGGCCCAGCGTCCCGCGGCCCCGCGCGCGCAGGAAGGAGGCGTAACGCCTCAGGTCGCGGCGGTAGGCGCCCACCGTGTTGGTAGACAGCCCCCGCTCGACCTGGAGGTGGGAGAGGTAGCCGCGCAGGGAGCGCTCCAGCGCGTCCCCGCGCGGGCCCGGTCGCGTGGTGGTGTTAATGGCCGTACCCGGTCAGGCGTACCTGGTCAGCAGGCCCAGGCCCACAATGGTGGCCACCCAGACCACCGCCACGCTCACCGTGATCCGGTTGAGGTTGCGCTCGGCCACGCCCGAGGAGCTGGCCACCGAGGAGACCCCGCCGCCGAAGACGTCGGACAGGCCCCCGCCCTTGCCCTTGTGCAGCAGGATCGTCAGGATGAGGAAGAAGCTCGACGCCACGAGCAGCACCTGGAGGATGGTGCGGAGGATGTCCACGCTCGTCCCTTTCGACAGGAGTGAGGATCTTAAGGAGACGGAACCGGCCCGTCCAGGGTGACTCTACCTGAGAGCGGGGCGGGCCCGGGCACCGGTAA
>ERZ773099.433-NODE-433-length-35983-cov-12.484330_pt1 | contig 35983 bp, 32 predicted proteins | sample MGYA00511120_ERZ773099 | MGnify/ENA primary metagenome ERZ773099 (study PRJEB29015, sample SAMEA2738012) | human oral metagenome | biome: human oral; feature: human-associated habitat; material: dental | place: China | collected 2104 ... | reverse complement strand
GCATCTCCGGGCGCGCCGCCGACAACCGGCTGGTCCACGTGGCCCTGCCCGAGGGACTGGCCGAGGACGACTACACCGCCGGAGCGCCTCGCCCCGGCGACATGGTGAGCGTACGCGTCACCCACGGCGCACCCCACAACCTCATCGCCGACTCCGCCCGCTGCGGGCGAAAGCTGGACCCGGTAGCCGCGGCCGCCAATGAGGCGCTCAAGCCCGGTGACCGCCTCTGGCTCGACGACGGACCCGCCTTGTTCCAGGTGCGGCGCACCCGCGCCGGAGACGCCTGGGAGCGCCGTCGGGTCGAGGCCTGCGCCGCACCCGAGCCCGACACCGCCCCGGTGAGCCTGGGGCTGCCAACCTTGCGCGTGGGCGCGCCGGTCTGACTGAATCCCACGTGAGGCGACCTTCGGGGAAGGAGTGCCCTTGTGTTCTGTACCTAGAGGTATGTACAGTTGTGGCATCAGGTTCAGGAAGGAGTGGAATCGGGTGGCCGCCGTGCCTCCCGGGGATACGTCATGGTGAGGTATGTACAGTTCTGGCGTGGACTCGAGAGAGAAGCTGGTTGAGGCGATGGCTGAGCTGATGTGGGAGCGTGGCTACAGCGCCACGAGCCCGCGAGCGGTTCGCGAGCTCTCCGGCGTCGGTCAGGGGAGCATGTATCACTATTTCCCCACCAAGCGGGATCTCGGGCTGGCGGCCCTGAATCACAACTGCCAGGTCCAGCTGGATTCCTGGAAGGCCGTGCTCAAGGATCTTGAGGATCCGCTCGAGATCCTCAATGCCTACCTCACCCTTCCGCGTGATCCGCTCAAAGGCTGTCGAGTCGGTCGGATGGCCCAGGACAAGGCGGTGGTGGCCGACGACGGTCTCCGTGAGCCGGTCGCCGAGGCCTTCGCTCGGCTTCGCGAGATGCTGGTTGTCGTCATTGGCGCGGCCAGGTCGCAGGGGCGCCTACCGGCCGACCTTGAGCCGGACCGTCTGGCTCGCACGATGGTCGCCGTTGTTCAGGGCGGTTACGTCCTGGCCATGGCCGAGCAGGACAGAGCCCCGTATGACGCGGCCTGTCAAGGCGCCCTCGAGCTGCTCCGTGTAGCGGCCGGGGCCGCTGGCGCGGCTCCCGGTGACGACGGGCCCGCCTCCTCCTGATCCTGACAAGTCGGCGTCGGTGTCCTCTGACGCCACCATTCACCGAAGGAGAAGGATCATGACTATTCGTATCGGTATCAACGGCTTCGGGCGTATCGGACGCACGTACCTGCGTGCCGCGCTGGCCGGCGGGGCGGACGTCGAGGTCGTCGCCGTCAACGACCTGACCGACGCGGGCACGCTGGCCACGCTCTTGGAGTGGGACTCAGTGGCAGGACATCTCGACGGCGTTACCGCCGACGGCAAGGACCTCGAGGTCGCCGGGCGGACAATCAAGGTCTTCTCCGAACCGGCTCCGGCCAAGATCCCCTGGGGCGAGGTCGGGGCCGACGTCGTCATCGAGTCGACCGGGTTCTTCGTCGATCGGAACAAGGCCGCCGAGCACCTCAAGGGCGGCGCCAAGAAGGTTATCGTCTCCGCTCCCGCGAAGGGCGATGTCCCCACCTTCGTTCTGGGCGTGAATGACGACCGGTTGGACGTCTCAGCCGCCGACGTGTTCTCCAACGGGTCGTGCACCACCAACTCCCTGGCACCGCTGGCCAAGGTGCTCAACGACACCTTCGGGATCGAGAGCGGGCTCATGACGACGGTCCACGCCTACACCGGTGACCAGCGGCTCCACGATGCGCCCCACAAGGACCTGCGTCGGGCGCGTGCGGCCGCCGCCTCCATCATCCCGACCTCCTCTGGCGCCGCCAAGGCTATCGGTCTGGTCATCCCCGAGCTCGACGGGCGCCTGACCGGTGCGGCCCTGCGAGTGCCGGTTCCGGTCGGCTCGATCACCGACCTCACCGTGGTCACCTCCCGCCCGGCAACGGTCGAGGAAGTCAACGCAGCCTTCCGCGAGGCTGCCGTTCATGGGCCGCTTGCCGGATACCTGCAGTACTCCCAGGCCCCGATCGTCTCCCATGACATTGTCGGAAACCCGCACTCCTCGATCTTCGACGCACCCCTGACCGAGGTGAGTGGCGGCCAGGTCAAGGTCTTCGGCTGGTATGACAACGAGTGGGGCTTCTCCAACCGGCTCGTGGAGTTCTCTCAGAAAGTTGGTGAGCGGCTTTAAGAACCTGACTCTCAGGTCCGACGGCGGTGATGTCTGGCGGCACCGCCGTCGGCCCTGAGGGCCCTGGGGCCGTCCGCTCATGCCGTGAAGATCTGGCCGGGCAGGTCGCAGAATCCCCGAGATACCGAGGCCTGCCCATGGCTGGAGAGGATGACGCACTCGAAGCGGAAGGCTTGAGCCAACTGCTCCGGATCCGCGCAGAACAGGGCGGTGGCCAGGCCGTCGGCGGCCGCGCAGGACTCGGCCACCACCCAGGTGGCCGTTATATTCTTGGCGGGTAGCCCGGTGAGCGCGTCGAGAATATGGTGCAGACCCGTGCCCCAGGAGCGCCGGTGCGGGCTTGATCCGCATACGGTGCCGCGGGTTACCTCCACGGTCCCGACGACGATGCCCTCCCTGCCCGGCTGCTCCAGTCCCACGCGAACCGGCTTCCGACTGTGGATGAGCAGGTCGCCCGAGCCGTCGATGACGAATTCCTCGATGCCGTGGGCCAGGAGGATCTCGCCCATGTCATCGGCCAGGAATCCCTTGCCGACGGCGCCCACATCCAACAGTGCCGGATGCGACATGGTGAGCCGGTCGCCGTCGTGCCTCACGACGTCCGTCCATGTGCCCCGGCCGTGGAACGCGCCGATGCGCTCGGCCGCACCGCTCCTGACCATGAAGCTCAGTTGGGGGTCGTACCCCAGCTCCACCAGGTCGGCCCCGCACAGAGGATCGATGCGTCCGTGTGACGCGGCGTGCAGCCGGTCGTAGAGGTCGAGCATGATGGACGAGCCTGCGGGCAGCTCCACCGTGATCGGACCCTCACCCAGTGCGCCGTCTGCGATACGACGCACCAGAGACGACGGGCGGAACCTGGACCATACGGCTTCGAAGGTCTCCGCATACTCGACGACAGCTGCTCCCGTCCTCGATGGGAGCCGGGACGGGGTGCGAACCGTCCAGATGGTGCCTGTTGCGGGAAAAGAAAAAGACCCGCCATCGAGTGAGGCTAGCGCGGAAGGGGCCATCCAGTGAGATGAGGTCATCGCCTACTGCTCTCCTTTCCGCCGATCGAGAGGGTTGACCTTGACGTGAACATACTGCGTGTTCCCGTGGTGATGTACGCGAGGATATCGGCGTCTTCCCAGGAAACGAACTGACGTTTTGTCATGAATGCCGTCTGACCTTTGACGATGAAGGTTAGGGAAGCCTAAGCTTCAGTGTGAGGATGTCGATATTTATGAATGTCATCGACAGATTCGCAAGAAGGCTCGACCGACAGTTCCCAGCTGTACAAAGGACAACCCGTATGCGCCATTCACAGGCAGCGCTCTCGCACCGGCGTGACGGCTCGTTCGCCGCCTGTGCCGCATTCGCGCTGATGGCCATGGCCCTGTTCATCATCCCCCTCCTGTCCTACCCGGCGCTGCGGGCCGATGCCGCCGAGTCCGCTACCGACTACGACACGTGGACTGCTGCTGCGACCACTGTCGACACCGAGCTTCAGGCAGCCGTCGCCCAGTACAACAACGGAAACACCTCCGGTGCCGCAGCAGGTATACAACGCGCCTACAACACGGCCTACGTGGCCTCCAACCTCTCGCGCGTCACCACCGACCGTATCGGTGTCCAGAGAGCCGCAGACCACAAGACCACGTTCGACTCCCTGAGGCAGTCGGCGTACTCCGCGGGCAATGGAGAGGCCCTGTCCAGCCAGGTCGCGGCGCTGTCGGCTGACATCGCCGCCGATGCCACGCAGCTTGACGGCATGGCCGATCTTGCTGGCCCCCGCGACTACGCCGCTCAGCAAGCGGCGACCACAGCCACCGAACGCGCCCAGCTCGACGCCAAGAAGACCAACGTCAACGAGGGGCGTGGGGAGCGCAGCTGGGCGCAGGTCGCCTCCGAGATGAGCGGCCTCATCGACCAGGCGGTCGAGAAGACGCGGTCCGGCGACGGACAGGGCGGGGCGGAGCTGGTCAACAAGGCCTACTACGGCTACTACGAGAAGCTCGGTTTTGAGAAGACCGTCATGGCCGTCATCTCCGGAGACCGCGTCTCCGAGGTCGAGAACCAGTTCAAGGTGGTTCGCAAGGCCATGATCGCGGGGGACTCGAATGCGACGGCGCAGTCCGAGCGCCTCAAGGACATGATCACTCAGGACGCTGGCACGCTCGATGTGAGCGGAGGCAAGGTGAACCCCGTACGGGCCTTCTTCACCGGCTCCTTCGGACAGGCCTTCCTCATCCTACTTCGTGAGGGGCTCGAGGCGATCCTCGTGGTCGCCGCCGTCATCGCCTACCTCATCAAGGCGGGGCTCAAGGACCGGGTCCGGCTGGTCTACCTGGGTCTGATCCTGGGGCTGGTCGCCTCCGGAATCGTTGCGGTCCTGTTCGCCGTGCTCTACAACTCTGCCTCCTCCCACCAGGAGATCCTCGAGGGCGCCGTGGCGCTCATGGCCATGGTCATGCTCCTGTTCACCTCCAACTGGATGCTCTCGAAATCCTCGGTCAACTCCTGGAACGCCTACATCAAGGACAAGACGGAGGCCTCCGTGTCCACCGGGGGCGTGTGGGCACTGGCCTCCTTGTCTTTCCTAGCGGTCTTCCGGGAAGGCGCCGAGACGGTCATGTTCTACCAGGCCCTGCTCACCATGGATCGCTCCGGCGGAGCTTCCATCTGGCAGGGATTCGCCGCCGGGATGGTTGTCCTCGTGGCCGTTTTCCTGGTCATCCGCTACACCAGCGTCAAGATCCCGCTGCGCCCCTTCTTCGCGATCACCAGCGCGCTCATGGCCATCCTGGTGGTCATCTTCGCCGGCGGTGGCCTCCATGCCCTCATCGAGGGTGACATCGTCTCAGGCACTTACGTGACGGGTTGGCCCACCTACGACTTCCTGGGCATCTACCCCTACCACGAGACTCTCGTGTTCCAGGCCCTGATCGCCATCGTTGTCGTCGTTCTCGGAATCGTCTCCACCATCAAAAGGCATCAGGCCGAGCGCACGCATCGGGCGAATGACGAGCCCGGTCTGTCGACTCGGCGGTCCGGTGAGGCCGGCCGTTCCTCGAGGGATGCGGCCAAGGAAGCAGAGGAAGCAGAGGAGACCGAGCAGGCCGAGGAGGTTGCCGACGTTTCCAGTGCCCACTGATACGACCCCTCCGGCTAGCAGTCGAATCCCGCACCCAGACCCACTGATCCGCGGCTGCTGCGACGCCCGTGCTAACAACCCGGGCCGGCGTCACGGCTCACCACCGCACATCACCCAACCACATCGCTGCCAAGCAGCCGCAACACAGCAAAGGAATCCCATGCGTACACTCAAGATCGTCAGCGCCATCGGAGCAATCGTCCTAGCGGGCACCCTGGGGCTGACCGCCTGCTCCTCCGGCGACAAATCCAACGCCTCCAGCTCCGCCTCGGCCGCTGACGACGCCAAGGGCAAGGGCTTCGAGGAATATCCTGTCGGTGGCGACAAGGAGGCCGAGAAGCAGATCAACGTCTCCGTCGTCTACTTCCAGCCTATCGACATGGAGCCCCAGGGGATGGGGCTCAAGGCCGCTGACGCTTCCTTCCACCTGGAGGCCGACGTCACCGGGCTGGAGGGCAACACCCTGGGCTACGGCAAGGGCGATTTCGTCCCGGGGCTGACCATTGACTACTCCATCACTAACAAGGACACCGGGCAGGAAGCTACCAGTGGGACCTTTATGCAGATGAACGCCTCCGACGGCCCCCACTACGGCGCCAATATCGCCCTGCCGGACGCTGGCACCTATCAGCTCACGCTGAAGATCCACAGCCCTGCCGAGAACGGTTGGATGCTCCACGTCGATAAGGAGACCGGCGTCGAAGGGCGCTTCTGGACAACCCCCATCGAGCTCAGCTGGGACTGGCAATACACTCCGCACGAGTGGTGACGGCTAAGAACACGCGGGGCCGATGACGTGACCGGCTGTGTTCCTCGGTGCTCGTCTGGAGGATCGGGTGAGGAAGTGAATCCCGACCGCTCCGGCGGGCGCGAGGCGGCCGGCCGTCGTCGGCCTCTGAGCCAACTCAAGGAAGAAGGTGCTCACAGGCATGTTGGAACGGTTTGTATCCGTCGTCGGTGGCATGGCTATGCCTTTCCTGCTCCTGGCCGCGCTGGCAGTGAGCCTGGCCCCTGATATCGTCAACGGGTGGCCCAGGGCCAGCCGCGCCAGATTCGCCGCAACCGTCGTTGGACTGGCCGGTGCGGGTATCTTCGCCGCGCTTCGGGCCACCGCCATTCTCGCGTCTCGCACCGCCGTCAATCTGCCCGCGGCGAGCGCCCTGGTGATCACCGACGTTCTGCTGATCGCGGTGCTGATCATGCTGGTCGCCAGACCCGCCTGGGGTTATACGGGGCGATTCTCGCCGGCCGCCAACGCCGTGGCATGCCTGGTTCTGGCTCTGGCTTTCTTCCGAGCGACCCCGGACGTCATTCTGCAACTGTCGGCCTTCATCGCCCCCGGGGAGGCCACCTTCTCCTCTGAGATGCTCCTGCGCGTGCTCGGCTTCCTGGGAGGATGGTGCGCTGTGGCGGTACTGGCCTTCATCTATGTGCGTGCCTGTAAAGGACTTCCGCGGCGCATCACGAACCTGGCCGTGCTCGGCTTCACCGTCATCATGACCGGAGCCGACGCCCTGACTCTCATGCGCCTGCTGCACGCCGCGCACCGCATCACGCTGTCCCTGGAGGCGTTTCGGCTCGTTGTCTGGGCGAGCAACAACATGCAGACCATGATCCTGTTCCTGGCCGCCGCGGTTTTCCTCATTCCCCTGACAGGCCTATTCGTCACCAGTTTGCGGCGTCTGCCGGAGCAGCCCAACCCGGCCGTACGGCGCTCGCGTCGGGCCGAGCGCCGCCGCAGCCGTCGATGGGTATTGGCCTCCGCGCTTGGCTTCGCTGCTCTGGTCCTGACCCGCACCGTTGCCTTGGCTAAGGTCAATGAGGTTCCTCAGCTTTCCGATCCCGAGCCCTACAACCTCGACCAGGCCGCCGGGCTCGCCCGCGTCTCACTGTCCGGCTTGGCCGACGGGCACCTCCACCGCTACGCCTACGCCGCCTCCGGGGGCATCGAGGTCCGCTTCATCGCGATTCTCAAGAACGGAGGGGCCTACGGGGTCGGGCTAGACGCCTGTGAGAACTGCGGGCCTTCGGGCTACTTCGAGAAGGACGGCAAGGTCATCTGCAAACGCTGCGACGTCGCCATCAACCCCGCCACCATCGGATTCAAGGGAGGATGCAACCCCATTCCGGTGGACTTCGAGGTCGATGGTGGGGACCTAACCATCGCCACCGCTGCGTTGGAGGACTCCGCGAAGGTGTTCAAACGATGAGCCCCCTCAGCCCGTGACCCGTCCGTCTCGCGCTGGGAAAGGAGTCCTGAGATGTTCTTCATCCGGTTGCTTCGCCGTTCCTTCGTCCGCCAGCTGCGCCGTCGCTCGCTGATCGCCCTGACCGTGGCCCTGTGCGCGTCTATCTCGGTGGCCATGCTCGGCGTCGTCCTCGACGTGGGCGACAAGCTCAACGCCGAGCTGACCACCTACGGCTCCAACATCACCGTCCAGCCCAAGGCCCAGGGCGTGGTGTCCGACCTGTACGAGACCAGCGAGGACACCGAGGCCACCGCCTTCCTCAACGAGGCCGACGCCGCCAGCCTCAAGACGATCTTCTGGGCCTACAACATCGTGGACTTCGCCCCGGTGCTGACCACCCACCTCACCGTGGCCGGCGCCGGGGGGTCCTCCCTGACCGGTGTCAAGGCCGTGGGCACCTGGTTCAACAAGGAGGTGTCCCTGCCCACCGGGCAGAGCGTCACCGCGGGCATGACCACCCTGCGCTCCTGGTGGGCCTGGAAGGGGACCTGGCCCACCGACGACGGCAGCCAGGTCGCCCTGGGCTCCTCCCTGGCCTCCGAGCTGGGGGCCTCGGTGGGCGACACCCTCACCCTGAGCGGGACCGCCGGTGATCACACCCTGACCGTCAGCGGGATCTACACCTCCAAGGACGGTGACGACAAGGTCCTCTACGCGCCCCTGTCCGTCGTCCAGCACGTCTCGGGCCACCCCGGCAAGGCCGAGCGGATCGAGGTCAAGGCCCTGACCACCCCGGAGAACGACCTGAGCCGCAAGGCCGCCTCCAACCCCAGGGCCCTGTCCAAGGCCGAGTGGGAGACCTGGTACTGCACGGCCTACGCCTCCTCCATCACCTACCAGATCGAGGAGGCCGTCCCCGGCTCGGTGGCCAAGCAGGTCCGCCAGGTCGCCGCCGTGGAGGGCAACGTCCTGGTCAAGACCCAGGCCCTCATGATCCTCATGACCGCCCTGAGCCTGGTGGCGGCCGCCCTGGCGGTAGCCTCCCTGACCACCGCCTCCCTGGTGGAGCGCACCGGCGAGTTCGCCCTCCTCAAGGCGGTAGGCGCCTCCTCGGCCGCCGTCAACCGGCTGATCCTGGGGGAGACGGCCGTCATCGGCGTGGCCGGCACGCTCCTAGGGGCCCTGGTGGGATCGGGCCTGGCCCAGCTGATCGGCAAGGTCGTCTTCGGCTCGACCATCACCATGCGGCCCATGGTCTTCGTGCTGGTGGCGGTGCTGGTGTCCCTGGTCCTCCTGGCGGCCACGGCCTCCTCCATGCGCTCCATCCTGCGTATCCAACCGGCTACGGCCCTGCACCGGAGGTGACGGACATGAGTGAGACCACCCCCACGACCACCTCGCGGGCGCCCCGCGGGACGACCAACCGGCGCCTGTTCGTCCGCATGCTCGCCGCCGCCATGCGACGCCGCCGCTCCCGGGCCCTGGCGGCCGTCCTGTCCTCCGCGGTGGGCTCGGCCACCCTGTTCTGCCTGGCCGCCGTCTGCCTGGCGGTCCCCGCCCAGATGAGCGCCCAGATGCGCCAGTTCGGGGCCAACCTCATTGTGGTGCCGGTGGCCTCCGAGGGCTCCGCACCCCGGATCTCCTCCCAGGAGGCCGCCGACGTGGACGCCGCCGTGGCCACCGCCCTGGGCGTGGGCACGGACCAGCTGGCCACCGCCGCCTACCGCTACGAGACGGTGCGTATCAACAAGTCCCCCTACATGCTCGCCGGTATCGACGTGGACCGGGTCCGGACCCTCAACGGGCACTGGGAGGTGACCGGCCACTGGCCCGGCCCCGGGGAGGTCCTCATTGGCTCCGACGTGGCCGAGGCCGCGGGCTTCACCGTCGGCTCCACGGTCACCGCCGAGTACCTCTCCAGCGACAACCTGGACCTGGGCTCCCAGACCTCGGTGGCCCCCGACGGGTCGGTGAGCTCGGACCCGCTGACCCCCACCGCCGCGCCCACGGGCACCGCCACCACCGCCCCGGGCCACGCAGGCCACTCGGGGCATGCCGGGCAGTCCGGTCAGGGTTCGGTCTCCTCCGACGACGTGGCCACCTCCCAGGCCACGCCGGGGCACTCGGGGCATGCCGGGCACGGTGGGCAGTCCGGTCAGGGTTCGGTCTCCTCTGACGACGCGGCCAGCTCCCAGGCCACGGTGGGCCACCACCACACCGGGCCCGTCCCGGGCTCCAAGGCCTGGTCCACCGCCGCCGCCTCCCAGGACTCCGCCAACCCGGCGTCGCCCACCGCACCCGGCCAGGCCCGCTGGCAGGTGGCCGGGATCGTGGACACCGGCGGCAGCGAGGACGACATCGTCTACGCCAACGCCGCCGACGTGGACGCCCTGACCGGCGTGAGTGCCCCGGGCTACGACGTCCTGGAGTTCAGCGTGGACACCGCCGCCGCCCCCATGGCCACCGTGGTCGACGCCGTCGCCGCCACCGGAGACTCCGTCCAGGCCCAGCCGGTCGCCAAGATCACCAGCGGTGACACCCGTATTATCACCATGCTCAACACCCTCTTCTGGGTGGTCTGCGTGGTGGTCCTGGCCCTGACGCTGGTGGGCGTGTCAACCACCATGACCGTCATCGTCTCCGAGCGCCGCAACGAGATCGGCCTGCGCAAGGCCCTGGGGGCCTCCAGGCGCGCCATCGCCGTCGAGTTCTACTCCGAGGCCGCCCTGCTGGGGCTGTTCGGGGGCCTGGTGGGGACCGCCGTCGGCTACGGCCTGGCCGTGGCCGTGCTCCTGGGGGTGTTCGACTCCGCGGCGGGCTTCGGGTGGTGGCTGGCCCTCGTCTCGGTGGCGGTGACCGTCCTGGTGGCGGTGGTCGCCGCCTACCGGCCGGTGCGCCGCGCCGCCTCCATCGACCCCGCGCTCGTCCTGCGAGAGGAATGACATGCTGCTCGAGCTCTCCCACGTCTCCAAGATCTACGGCGACCTGGCCGCCGTGGACGACCTGAGCCTGACCGTCCCCAGGGGCCAGTGGCTGTCCATCGTGGGCTCCTCGGGGTCGGGCAAGACCACCCTGATGAACATTATCGGCTGCATGGACACCCCCACCAAGGGCACCGTCACCCTGGACGGGCGTGAGCTGGGCTCCCTGACAGCGGGCCAGCTGACCGACATCCGTAAGAACGTCATCGGCCTGGTCTTCCAGCAGTTCCACCTCATCCCCCACCTGACCGCCGTGGAGAACGTCATGGTGGCCCAGTACTACCACTCCATGGTCGACGAGAAGGAGGCCCGCCAGATGCTGGACTCCGTCGGCCTGGCCGACCGGGCCCACCACCTGCCCAGCCAGCTCTCCGGCGGCGAGCAGCAGCGGGTGTGCATCGCCCGGGCCCTGATCAACAGGCCCGAGCTGGTCCTGGCCGACGAGCCCACCGGCAACCTCGACGAGACCAACGAGCAGCTCGTCCTGGACATCTTCGGCCGCCTCCACGCCCAGGGCACCACCCTCATCGTCGTCACCCACGACGCCCACGTCGCCTCCACCGGACAGCGCCAGATCCTCCTCAACCACGGGCGCCTGGTGGGGGAGAAGACCAACGAGGGCTTCGAGGGCCACCGCGCCGCCGACATGCTCGACTTTGAGGGGCAGGGCCTGGAGGGCGCCCAGGAGCCCGGTGACCACGCCCCCGGCACCCCGACCGCTAAGGAGACCACGTCATGAACCACCCCGCCCTGCGGCGCCCGGCCGCCCTCGCCGGGATCCTGATCACGACGGCGTCGCTGGCCTCCTGCGCCGGCGGCGAGGCCCCCAGCTCCGACGAGTACGCTGGCCGCCCCCAGACCCAGGCCCCCGGCACCCAGGAGCCCGCGGCCTCGGCCACCCCCTCGGACTGCTGCGACCACACCACCGCCCCGCCCGCAGCCTCCTACACGGACGGCACCTACACGGCCAGCGAGTCCTACGGGCCGGTGGACGACCTGGTGGAGGAGGACTCCATCGACGTGACCGTCACCCTGAGCGGCGGCGTCATCACCGACATGAACGTCACCGGCCACCCCCTGACCTCCGTCTCCCGGGACTACATGAAGGGCTTCGTGGCCCAGATCGAGGGGGCGGTCACCGGCAGGAGCCTGGCCGACGCCCACGTCACCGCCCTGGCAGGGGCCTCCAAGACCTCCAAGGCCTTCAACCGGGCCATTGACGCCATTGCCTCCCAGGCCCAGCAGTGAGCCGGGCCGGGCGCGCAGGGGTCCACGCCGCTGACAGGGCGGCGGCCACCGCGGGTGCGCCCGGCCGGGCGCACCGGGGCCCGCGTGCTGGTCTCTACGTAGTGAGCCCGCCCTGGCGCGCCGGGGGAGCGCCAGGGCGCCACGGGTCAGGTCGGTGGGGTAGCGGGGCCGGGGGACCGGCTCAGAGCTCCGGCAGCAGGGGGCGCACCTCCGCCAGGGCCTGGGTGCAGGAGGCCAGGGCCGTGTTCAGGTGCAGACGCAGCTGCCTGTCCGTGACCCCGGTGGTCAGGTCCACCAGGTAGATCGTGCGCACCAGCGGTCCCACCGGGGTGTCCACCAGGGCCACCGTGGGGAAGAACTTGTCCCGGTTCCAGTCGTTGACGCTGGCGGCCAGCTCGTCACGCTGCCCCGGCAGGGCCGGCTCCTGCCAGTCGCCCGAGACCAGCAGCCATCCGGGGTGCTCGGCAGGCTCCTCAATGACGAAGGGGAACCCGTTCCACGTACCCAGCAAGGAGGGGTGCTCCTCATCGACGTGGTCACGCACGTGGTAGCCCATCGACTTGCTCAGCATGGAACGCACCCGGCCCAGGGACAGGGCCGGCACCTCCAGGGCCGCGGCGGGCTCACGCTCCACCACCTGCCTGGGGGCGGGCTCGGGGGCCCTGGGCTCGGGGCGGCGGGGCGGGCGCACCGCCCCGAGCAGGGAGGCCAGCAGGGCGCGCCAGGTGCGGGGGCGTCCGGCAGGGCTCATGGCTCCAGGCTCCCGCGCAGCGGGTCGGGGAAGGTCTCCTCCGCCTCCCGCATGAGGGCCACGATCAGCCGGCAGCTGGTGAACACGAAGGAGTCGAGCTGGTCGTCCGTCATCCCCGCCGCCAGCGGGTAGGTGACCTCCCCGTGGAGACGGACCACCCCGGCGTCGGAGAGCGTCAGGTAGGCCTTGGGGCCGATCCGGGTGGCGTTCCAGTCCTCCACGAGCTGGCGCAGGGCCGCCAGGTGCTCGGTGTCCGCGATCCGGTGCCACAGCCCGCGCAGCTGGAAGGCGCGGGTGTCCTGGAAGATGACGTGGACGGTGACACTGCGCCACGGGATCCCCACGTCCCCCTCGTCGTCCACGAAGGACCGCAGACCGAGGCGGCTGAGGCTGTCCAGCACGCGCGCGACGTCCACCGGGGCGGGCATGACGGCGGTGGGCATAGCACCAGCCTATCCTGGGAAACAGGTCCTAGAGCCACCCTCCGCCCGCCGCGACACGCCTCACTGGCCGGGGTGCCGGCAGGGGTAGGCAGGACCCCGGGAGCCCCTCGCCCGACGGCCCGACCAGGCCCGTATCCTTAAGGTCATGAGCGTCCGCGTCGCCGTCGTCGGCCCCACCGCCACCGGCAAGTCCGAGCTCGCCCTCGACCTGGCCGACGCCCTGGGCACGGCAGACGGCACCAGGGGCACCGAGGTGCTCAACGCCGACGCCTCCCAGCTCTACCGGGGCATGGACGTGGGCACCGCCAAGCTCCCGGCACAGGGGCGCCGCGGCTACCCCCACCACCAGATCGACGTCCTGGACGTGACCCAGCCCGCCAGCGTCGCCGCCTACCAGCGCCACGCCCGCGCCGACCTGGAGGCCATTGAGGCGCGTGGCAACCGCGCGCTCATCGTCGGGGGCTCGGGGCTGTACGTCCGGGCCGTCACCGACGCCCTGCACTTCCCCGGCACCGACCCCGCCGTGCGCGCCGCCCTGGACCAACGCCTCAGGGCCCGGGGCGGGGCCGCCCTGTGGCAGGAGCTCTCCAGCCGTGACCCCCGGGCCGCCGAGCGGATCGACGCCGCCGACACCCGCAGGGTGGTCCGCGCACTAGAGGTGATAGAGATCACCGGACGCCCCTTCTCCGCCAACCTGCCCCGCTACGAGGACCTCGTCCCCACCGTCCACCTGGCCCTGCGCCCACGCCGCGACCTGCTCAACCGGCGTATCGAGGCCCGGGCCAGGGCCATGTTCCTGGGGCCGGGGACCAGGCCCACCAAGGAGGGCGCCCCCACGATCCTGACCGAGACCACCGCCCTCCTCGCCCGGGGCCTGCGCCAGGGGCCCACCGCCAGCCAGGCCATCGGCTACGCCCAGGCGCTCGCGGTCCTCGACGGGCGCATGGGGGTGGAGGAGGCGATCGCCGCCACCGCCCAGGCCACCCGCCGCCTCGCCAGCTACCAGGCCAAGTGGTTCCGCCGCGACCCGCGGGTCCACTGGCTGGACGTGGCCCTGACCGAGGCCGGTGAGCTGCCCGCCGGCGAGCGTGACCGCCTGGTGGACCAGGCCCTGCGTGTGGTGAGCGACGCTGAGGGCGTCGTGGGCTCCAACGCATAGGCTGTACTCATGACGCACAGCGACACCAGCCCGGGTACCGGTGGCGCGTTGTCGGGCCGTACCCTCATCAAGGGCCACGGAACCGGCAACGACTTCCTGCTCCTCATTGACCCCGAGCAGGAGGTGGCCCTGACCGCCGGTGACGTCGCCGCCGTGTGCGACCGGCACCGGGGCGTCGGGGCCGACGGCCTGGTCCGGGTGGTGCGCACCGCCGCCCTGGAGGGGGCCCGGGCCTTCCACGCCGCCGTCCCCGAGGCGCAGTGGTTCATGGACTACTACAACGCCGACGGCTCCGTGGCCGAGATGTGCGGCAACGCCTCGCGCCTGTTCGCCGCCGTCCTCCTGTCCGAGGGGCTGGTGGACGTGCCCGACGGCGCCAGCCTGACCATTGGCACCCGGGGCGGGGCCCGCACCCTCACCCGCATGGGGGACTACTGGACGGTGGACATGGGGCCCGCCCGCCTCACCCTCCTGCCGGGCACGTCCGCCACCGACCCCGACTGGCCCGGCTGGGACACCGTCGTCACCGTCCCCGGCCTGCCGGGGCAGCGGGCCGCCCTGAGCCTGGCCGTGCCCAACCCGCACACCGTCGTCGCCCTGGGCAGCCGCGAGGAGCTGGAGGCCGCCGCCCTGGCTGGCCTGACCGGCTCCGGCGCGCCGGTGGCCTACGACCCCGTGCCCGAGGCCGGCACCAACCTGGAGCTGGTCGTGCCCCTGGCGGAGCAGACCGACCCCGGCACCGGTGAGCGCGTGGGCGTGGCCCGGGTGCGCGTCCTGGAGCGCGGCGTGGGGGAGACCCTGGCCTGCGGTACCGGGGCCTGCGCCGTGGCCGTCGCCCTGCACGAGTGGGAGGGGCCGGGCGCGCCGGAGGACTACCGGATCATCCTGCCCGGCGGGGAGGTCGGGGTGCACGTGGGGGCCGCCCCCCTGGCGCAGGGCTCCACCGTCCTTCTGACCGGCCCGGCCCAGGTCGTCGGGCGTGTCACCCTGACCTGACCCGCCGTGCCCCCAGTCCGCCACCACCCCAGCGGGCGCGCCCGGAGCCCTGAGTGACCACCACAGGAGGCCCTCAATGACCACGTCCACGACGGCGCCACGCCGCACCTCCACCACCGTCCTGACCACGGGCCTGATGCTCTTCGCCCTGTTCTTCGGCAGCGGGAACCTCATCTTCCCTCCCGTGGTCGGGGCCTCCGCCGGGAGCCACTTCCTGCCCGTGCTCCTGGGGTTCCTGGCCACGAGCGTCCTGCTGCCCCTGACCGCCATCGTGGCCGTGTCCACCTCGGGGGAGGGCATTCTCGGGCTGGCCCGGCGCGTGGGGCCCAGGTTCGGCGTCGTCATGCCGCTGGCCGTCTACCTGTCCATTGGCCCGCTCTACGTGGCGCCCCGGGTGACCACCGTGTCCTACGAGCTGGCCACCCGGCCCGTCCTGGAGCTGCTGGGCCTCACCCCCGGGCGCCCGGCCCTGTTCGTCCACGCCGTCGTCTTCCTGGGGGTCACGGTCCTGGTGGCCCTGCGCCCCAGCCGTATCGCAAACCGGGTGGGCAGGTGGCTCACCCCGGCGCTGCTCCTGCTCCTGGCCGTGCTGTGCGTGGCGACCGTGGCCGGCTCCTCCCCGGTGGACCGGGCCGCCACGGGGGCCTACGCGAGCGCGCCCCTGACGACGGGGCTCACGCAGGGCTACCTGACCATGGACGTCCTGGCCGCCTCCGTGTTCGGCATCGTGGTCATCCAGGCCCTGCGGGACCAGGGACTGCACGGCACCCGGCAGGTGGCCCGCGCCACCGTCAGCTCGGGGCTGATCGCCGCCGTCCTCCTGGCGGTGGTCTACGTCGGCCTGGCCATGATCGGGCAGCGCACCGGCGGGGACGTGACCGACGGCGCGGGCCTGCTGCGTGCGGCGGCCTCGGCGAACCTGGGGACCCTGGGGACCCTCCTGTTCGCCGCCATCGCCGTCCTGGCCTGCCTGACCACCTCCGTGGGTCTGCTGTCCTCCTGGTCCGGCTACGCCGTCACCGTGGTGCCGCGCCTGCCCTTCGACCGCCACCTGCTGGTCTCCGCGCTGGTCTCGCTGGTCCTGGCCAACCTGGGCCTGTCGGAGATTATCGTGGTGCTCTCACCGGTCATCGTTATCCTCTACCCGGTCGCCATGACCCTGGTGGTGGTCACCCTGATCGACGTCGCGGCCCCCGGCCACCTGCGCGCCGCCTACCTGTGGCCGGTCGCGGCCAGCACGGTGCTGGCGGTCCTCTCCGCCCTGCCGTCCCTGGGCGAGGAGAGGGTCAGCGCCCTCCTGGCCCGCACCGGGCTGTGGAACGACTCCACCGGCTGGATCCTGCCCACGCTCCTGGCCCTGGCCGTCGGGCTGGTCGTGGACGTGGGCACGGGCCGCTGGTCCACCCCCGCCCCGGACGCCTCCGGGATACAGGAGGAGGTGGAGCACGTGATCGCGTCCCTGTCCTGAGGTGTGCTACACCGGGGTCCCGCCTGGCCCCGGTCGCGCGTACGCTGCGAGGGTGCGTCACCCCCAGCCCTCAGGGCAACTGCCCACCTTCACCCCTGAGCAGCGCCGGATCCTCCCGGTACTCCTCATCCCGGCGTTCGTCTCCCTCCTGGCGGTCTCCAGCGTCAATGTGATCCTGCCGGCCATCGCCGCCTCGGTACCCACGAGCACCGGGGGCCTCCAGCTCGTGGTCTCCGGCTACTCCCTGGTCTTCGGGGTGCTGCTCGTCCCCGCCGGGCGGGCCGGGGACGTCATGGGGCGCGGGCGGCTCTTCGTGGCGGGGCTGGTCCTGTTCGGCCTGGGTTCCCTGGCCGCGGGCGTGGCGCCCTCGATCCTGGCGCTCAACCTCGCCCGGGTCCTCATGGGGGTGGGCTCGGGGCTGTTCAACCCGCAGGTCACCGGCCTGATCCAGCAGTACTACGCCGGGGCCGCGCGCGGGCGGGCCTTCGGCCTGTTCGGCGGGGTCATCGGGGTCTCGGTCGCGGTGGGGCCCCTCATGCCCGGCGCGCTCATCGGGGCCCTGGGCGACCAGTGGGGGTGGCGCTCCTCCTTCCTCGTCTTCGTGCCCTTCGCCCTGGCCGGTGCGTGGGTCGCCTGGCGTGCCCTGCCGCCTACCGCCTGGGGGCGCCCTGACGCCGTGCCGGGTGCGGGGGCCGCCCGGGGTGCCGAGGCGGCTGGCCGGGCTGGCGGCTCCGGGCCGGCCCCACAGGGGCCCACGGCGCCGTCGGGCCGTGGCCGCCGTCCGGTTGACCTGGACCCGGTGGGCATGACCCTCCTGACGGTGGCCACGGGCCTGGTCATGGTGCCCTTTATGGAGTACCAGCGGGGGGCGTGGGTGTGGGGCCTGCTCGTTGCGGGCCTGGTCCTGGTAGCGGGGTGGGTGGTCTGGGAGAGGCGCTACGCGGCCCGCGGCAGGGCCCCCATGGTGGACCTCAGTCTCTTCCGCGTCCCCTCCTTCGCCTACGGGAGCCTGGCCATCGCCGTGTACTTCATGGGCTACACCTCGATCTGGATCATTACGGCCCAGTACCTCCAGGCCGGCCTGGGCTACTCCGCCCTGGCCAGTGGGCTCATGGGCCTGCCGGCCTCCGTGGCCAGCGCCGTAGGCGCCTCCGTCTCCGGGCGCAGCGTCACCCGCGTGGGCCGGGTCATGGTGCTGCGGGGCATGGTCCTGGGGCTCGTGGGCCTGGGGGCTACCGTCGTCGTGGTCCACCTCAACGCCGTCCTCGCCCTGAGCCCGTGGTGGATGGCGGTCACCCTCCTCCTCCTGGGCGCGGGGCAGGGCCTGGTGGTCTCACCCAACCAGACCCTCTCCCTGGCCGACGTGCCCCTGCCCTACGCGGGTGCCGCGGGCGGGATTATCCAGACCGGGGAGAGGATCGGCACCGCTATCGGCATCTCCGCCATTACCGGCCTGGCCTTCTCCGTGGCCCGGGGCTCGGGCTGGCACACGGCCTCCCAGGTGGGCCTGGGGGCGATCGCCGCCGTCATCGCCGTCTCGGCCCTGGTGGCCTGGGCCGACCTGCGTGCCAGTGCCCGGCGGGACCGGCGCCCGCCGTCGCTGGGGCGGGCCGGTGGGGTGCCGGACGAGCCGGGGACCGCGGTGTGAGATGCCTGACCGTTACCGCTGAGGGCGGGAGCGGTAGGCGGACACTACCCTGGTGCCTGTGAGGTATGACAGGCGTCAGACGGTGCTCAGTGTCCTGGCCGTGCTGACCGCGGCGGCCACAGGACCGGCGCTCATGGGCGGTCACGCCCCGTACGACTTGTCGTCCGAGGGGGCGCAGGCCACCGCCACCACCGTGGCGCAGGCGTCCGCCTCCGCCCAGAAGGCCCCCTCGCGCCCCACGCTGACCTCCGTGGACTACCAGGTCACCTACGACGGGACGGTCTATAACAAGACCGCCCTGGTCTACCTCCCGCACCCGGACGCCCCCCTGAGCCGGGACACGAACTTCCTCTACCTCATGCACGGCTCCTCCCAGTCGGCCCAGGACATGGCCAGCCAGCTCCAGCCGGTCCTGGAGGACATGACCCGGAAGGGCACCCTGGACACGGTGGTGGTGTTCACGACCTACTACCCGGACCCGAGCCTGGACTCCGACAGTGACGACTGGATGCTGGACGAGCCCCTGGTCACCTTCTTCACCGACCACGAGCTCACGGAGGCCCTGGTCCCGGCGGTGGAGGCCCGGTACCGCTTCGGCACGACGCCGGAGCAGGTCAGGACGAGCCAGCTCATGGACACCCGTGACCACCGGGCCTTTGGCGGCTTCTCCATGGGCTCGATCATGACCTGGGACGTCCTGGAGGACCAGCTGCCGTTCTTCTCGCGGTTCATGCCCGTCTCCGCGAGCAGCTGGGAGGTTGACGGCTACCAGGGCGCCGAGGCGGCGCAGGCCACCGCCGAGCACATCTCCGCCGAGGCCGCGCAGGTCGGGACCACGTCGTTGGACCTGCGGATCTATGCCGTGGTGGGGGAGAAGGACATCGAGGAGACGCAGTTCATGGACCTCCTGGTCGATACGCTGCGCACCTCCGACCCGGAGCTGTTCACCTCGGAGTCCCTGACCTACACGGTCATGCCGGGTGGCGGGCACGACCTCGGGGTCTTCACCAAGGCCTTCGAGGACAACGTGCCCGGGCTGTTCGACTGAAGGGGCCCTCAGCGGGTCACGCGCAGCACCCGGTACCCCTTGGACGACGAGGCCCTGGTGGCCTGCCAGCCCTCGGCGCGCAGCCAGGCGGCCAGGGAGTCAGCACCCAGGTTCCTCTGGACGACGAGCCAGGCCTGCCCCTGCTCGCCAAGGAGGCTGAGCCACGTGGTCAGCAGGACGTGCAGGGCCCTCTTGCCAATGCGAACCGGCGGGTTGGACCAGATCAGGTCCAGAGTGGTCCCCGCCTGACGCAGTGAGGCCAGGGCCTGGTCGGCCAGGGCCGCGTGGACGGTCAGGCCGTTGGCGACGGCGTTGCGGGCGGTCAGCTCCACGCACCGCTCGTTGACGTCGACGGCGTGGACGGTCGCGTGGGGGGCGGCGCCGGCCAGGGCGAGGCTGACGGGTCCCCACCCGCACCCCAGGTCCAGGAAGGTGCCCTGCTCGGGCGGGTCGGGGACGTGGGCGAGAAGGACCTGGGTGCCCTTGTCCAGGCGGTCGGCGGAGAAGACCCCGTTCGCGGTGGTGACGGTGAGGTCACGCCCCCGGATTGTGAAGTGGTGGGTCCGCTCCTCGGCGGGGGTACTGGGGCCTGGGGTGAAGTAGTGCTCGCTCACGCCACCAGGGTAGTGGCGGCACGGCGGGCGGGGCTGCCCGCGTCCTCCCGTCCCTCTCCTCCGTCCCGCCCGCCCTTTCGCGAGAACGGTACTTATTGCTCGCGAGAACGGTACTTATTCGTCGTGAGAACGGTACTTGTTCGTCGTGAGAACGGGGGTGCGCCGGTGCATGCCGCACCTGTGTCCTGACCGACGCAGACGCGCGGGGCCAGCAACCTCCCGGCCACAACCTCCCGGCCAGCTCTGACGCCTGCCCTACCTGGTTCGCGTCGGGATCTGACTGCGTTCGCCGGAGACGTGCCCCGTGTGCCGAGAACGTACCCTGGAAGGGCATCTAGGGTACGTCTCCGGTGACCGGGGCAGGTCCGGCGCGAGGTCGAGGACACAGCCGGGCCTACACTCCGGTGACCGGGGCAGGTCCCGGGCGGATGTGAGGCTTGTGGGACGTCCGGTGCAGTGGTGGGGGACCGGGAGCGGGTCCGAAGAGCCGGGTGTCCGCGTAGGCCGGGACATTCCTGGGAGCCTGCTGTGAGCACCTCGTTCTCACGAGCAATAAGTACCGTTCTCACGACAAACAAGTACCGGTTTCACGGGAAACAAGTACCGTTCTCGCGAGCAATAAGTACCGTTCTCACGGAGAGGGGCGGGCGGAGAAGGACGGAAGGTCAGGCGGGCGCCGCGGTTGGCCGGGGTCCGCCCCACCTCAGCACAGGCGGATGACGCCGCCGACAATGAGTGATATGAGGGCCTCCTCCACCAGCAGCCGGGCACGCGGGTGGCCCCCCAGCCGCTCCACGACGGCGCGGTGGATCACCTCCATGCCCGTCGGCTCCTGGCAGGCGAGCCAGATGACGGCACCCGCGCCCCCCAGCGTCACGGGCAGCCGCCCGTAGAGGAGCACCACGGCGTCCTCGGTGACCACGGCGTCGGTCCAGGTGGTGCGCACAAAGCGGTCCCCCTCCGCGAGCGGGCCGCAGTCCTGGCCGCTGAGCGCGGTGTGGGCGTCACCGGCCCCCGGCACGTGGGTGAAGGAGGCAGGCGCCGCCTCACAGGCGGGCAGACCGGCCAGGAGGGAGGCGCACTCCTCCTGGCTGGAGAAGTTCAGGCGCCAGGGCCCGCCCGCCAGAGTCAGGGCCTGGGCCAGGGTCAGGAGGGGGGAGGGCAGGGCGAACAGGGAGGAGGTCTGGGCGATGACCGGCTCCATGATCTCCTCCAGCCTCATGGGCACCAGGGTGTTGCCGCTCCTGACCCGCTCGGCCAGGACCAGGGCGCCCAGGGGCGTGGGCGAGGTGACGGCCTCCAGGCCGAGGGCCGACGGGGAGTGGTCCACCTTGGTGCGCCTCGCCTCGGGTCCGACGACGGACAGGGGCTTGGGGTAGGGGATGACGTCCAGGGTCCCCGGGGTAATGACGAGGGTCTCGTCGGTCACGTAGCCGAACCGGTTCCCCAGGACCGAGCAGAAGGTGGTCTTACCTGTCCCCGAGGGCGCAATGACGCCCACCACGCGCCCGTCGGGGGCGCGCAGGCCCGCGGCGTGGAGCATGAGGTAGTCACCAGCCGCCTTGCTAATGAGCCACCGGGTCAGGTGCTGGGAGACGTAGTAGGTCACGTCCCTCTCCAGGGTGTGCAGGACCAGGTCGTGGGGCCGGGCGCTGGCTGCAGCCGAGGGCGGCAGGACCGTGACTGAGAACGGGGCGGGGGCAGGGTCCCTGTCCGACGCCGTCGTGGCGCAGGGCAGCCACGCGTCCTCAAGCCTCTGGGCGACCGGCAGCGGGAGCTGGGAGAGGTCTAGGTCAACGGTCTGCCCCATGAGTGTGAGAAGCACAAGAGCTCCCTCAGGGTCGGGGGTGCGAACACGGTGATGATAGCGTGACGCGTAGGCCGCCGCGCTGCGGCCTGTCTGTCGGGCCACCGTCGGCCCAGCGTCATCGTCCGCCGCAACAAGCCCTTCGAGAGGTCATCCGTGTCTGACTCATCCTCCGATCGTCCCTCTCACGTCCGTCCTTCGGACCACGGCCCCTCCGGCGAGGGCCCACACGGCAGTCCCGCCTCCGCCGACCGGCCTTCCTCCGATCGTCACCCTCGCAGAGTCGATCGGAGGACCCGGCGAACCGCCGAGGTGCCCCTGGACGACGCCTCCAACGAGCTGTTCATGGACCGCCTGGAGCACTCCGCCCCCCTGTTCGAGGGCCCCCCACCCCGACGCAAGGAGATCTCGGCCAGGCACCACCACCACAGGCGCCGCCCCTGGGTGGTCCGGCACAAGGCGGCCACGGTGCTGCTGGTGCTCCTGGCGCTCATTGCGGGGACCGGGATCGGGCTGGTCCTGTTCATCCGCAGCCTCCTGGGTGGCATCGAGCACCTGGGCGACCCCTTCGCGGGCCTGGGGAGCCGCCCCCCTTACGCCACCGGCGCGGCTGGCCAGCCCGTCACCTTCCTGGTCCTGGGCTCGGACTCCCGGATCGACTCCAAGGATCCCTCCCAGTGGGAGGTGGGTGCCCAGCGCACCGACACGATTATGGTCATGCAGATCAGCGGGGACCGGAAGAGGGTCAACGTTATGTCCATCCCGCGCGACTCCTGGGTGACGATCCCGGCCAACGACGTCGTGGACCACGACTCGCGGGCCAAGATCAACGCCGCCTACTCCTGGGGAGGCCCCACGCTGCTGATCCGGACGGTGGAGAACGTCACCGGGATCCATATTGACCACTTCGCCATTGCGAATTTTGAGTCCTTCAAGACCCTGACCGACGAGCTAGGCGGGGTCGATATCACCCTGACCCAGCCCCTGGACCTCACCGGCAGGCAGGACGCCGCGAACTCGGACAACGTCCTGGCCCCCGGGGCCCACAGGCTCACCGGCGAGCAGGCCCTTGTCTACGCCCGGGAGCGCTACACCCTGCCGGACGGGGACTTCGGCCGTATTAAGCGCCAGCAGAACTGGATGCGCTCCATCCTCAAGGCCGCGGTCGACGGCGGGACTCTCACGGACCCCGTGAAGCTGGCCGGCCTCATTGAGACGGTGACCAAGACGGTGGCCGTGGACGACGCCCTGACCACCTCGGCCATGATCGACCTGGCCAGCTCCATGACCGGGATACGCAGCAGCAACGTGAACTTCTTGCAGGCCCCCGTCCAGGGCATCTCCACCAGTGCTGACGGGCAGTCGATCGTGCTGCTCGACGCCGTCACCCTGGCCGAGGTGTCCCGGGCCTTCCAGACGGACTCGATCAGCCAGTACGTGGCCGAGCATCCCGACAAGCTCAATGTGCTGGGAGGGGTGGTGAACTGACCGCCCGCCCTGCCCCCGCCTCCCGCGAGAACGGTACTTATTCGTCGCGAGAACGGTACTTGTTTGCCGCGAGAACGGTACTTGTTCGTCGTGAGAACGGTACTTGTTCCTCGCGAGAACGGGAGGCCTGCTTCAGGGCGACGGCGTCCTCCGGCACAGGAAGCCGGGGTGCACTACTTGCGTGGTCTCCTAAAGTGACCTCGGTCATTGCTGCTCCGGTCCTGTGCGCGTCCCGACCTGAGGGCCCAGGACGAGAAAGACGCTCCCGGCCACACCAGGGCTCCGGACGGGGTATTGTCTCGGGGCTCCCAGGCGGCGGGTGCTCCCCACCGCACCGGGGCTCCGGCTACGGAGAGCTCGCAGGACGGGTGACGCCACAGGGGCTCCTCGCCACGCCAGGACCCCGGAGCCGCTCAATGGGCCTTTGAAGACTGTCCACGGCGCTCCCCCGGCGTGCCAGGGCCCAGGATGTAATACCGCCACGGTGTAGGCGACGTCGGGTGCTCCCCTGTCGCACTAGGGCCCGGGTGTCAGACCGACTCACCAAACTCGAAGCTGACCGGTGCCCCCGGCGTGCCAGGGCCCGGGACCCACCCGAGCGGATAGTGGGCCCGACCCCGGGCAGGACCAGCCCAGAGCCTCATGCCGTCACGTGAACCGGCTGCCTGGCCACCCCGGTCATGCCCCCGTTCTCACGGGCAATAAGTACCGTTCTCACGAGGAACAAGTACCGTTCTCACGACGAATAAGTACCGTTCTCGCGAGGCGGCCGGGCAGGAGGGGCCGGGGGCGGTCAGGAGGCGGCTGGGACGTGCTCCTGGGTCTCGGCGGGCTCCTGGTGGCGTGTGTGCCGACGGCCTCCCGGCAGCAGACGGCGCCAGCCCCGTGGCCGCTCGCCGTAGTAGTAGTGGTGCCCGTAACTGCCGTAGCCGTAGCCGTAGTAGACCGAGCCCATGGACCGGCGCGAGGCGCGGTTGAGCACCACCCCCAGCAGCCGGGCGTCAACCTGCCCCAGGATCTTGCCCGTCAGGCGCGCCTGCTCCTTGTAGGTGCCCCCGACCTCGAAGGTGAGGATGGCGCCGTCGGCCAGGGCCGACAGGAGCGCGGCGTCGGTCACCGGCAGGAGCGGGGGGGCGTCCAGGAGCACGACCGCCTCCTGGGAGAGCCTGTCCAGCAGGGCCTTCATGCGCTGGGAGCCCAGGAGCTCGGAGGGGTTGGGCGGGATCCGCCCGGCGGGGATGACCCTGAGGTGGGGGTGGCCCTTGACGAACTGGGCGACGTCGGACACGGGCACGTCCCCGGCCAGGACCTGGGTCAGGCCCACTGAGCCGTCAATGTCGAAGATGCGGTGGACCACGGGCTTGCGCAGGTCGGTGTCCACCAGGATGGTGCGCTGCCCGGAGGCGGCGAGCATCTGCGCCAGGACCGCCGAGATGGTGGACTTGCCCTCCCCGGGGTTGGCGGAGGTCATGACAATGGCGCGCGGCGGGTTGTCCACGTCCACGAAGCGCAGGTTGGTGCGCAGCAGGCGGATGGCCTCGGCGGCCTGGCCCAGGCCGTCCACGTTCCTGCGCCCCTTGGCGCTCAGGTCGGTGGAGCGGGGCACCACGGCCAGGACCGAGGACTGGAGGATGTCCTCAATGTCGGAGTTGTGGCGGATCTTGTTGTCCAGGGCACGGCGCAGGAAGGCGACGGCGAGTCCCAGGGCCAGCCCGCCGGCGCCCCCCATGCCAGCGAGCTTGGTGGTGTCGGGGGAGAAGGGGGCCCCGGGCAGCTGGGCGGGCTCCAGGGCGACCAGGCGGGTCTGGCTGTTGTAGGTCTCGTCGGTCGGGGCGGCGGTGGCGGGAGCCGCGGGAGCGGCCTGCCCGGCCTGCCCAACACCGGCCTGCCCAACACCGGCCTCCGGCGCGCCCGCCACAGCGGGGACGACGCGCGCCCCGGTACCGGCCACGGCGGGGACAATACGCGCCCCGGCGTCGGCGGCCGCGTCCTCCTTCTCCTCACCGGTGCCGTTACCACGGCCGGGAGTGGAGCGCCTCTCACCGGTGCCCGGGTTCGCGCCCTCGTCCTGGTTGCCGCCCCTGGGCTCCTCCTGCCTGGGCTCGGCCGGGGCGGGCTCGGGGGTGGCGGGCTCAGGGGCGGGAGGCTGCTCGTCAGCGGGGGACGAGGTGGGGGGCTGGGAGGTGTCGGGGGCCTGGGTGTTGGCGGGGGCCGGGCTCTGCCCGGAGCCAATGGCCTCCAGGGAGGCGATGTAGCTGCCCAGGGCGGGGATGGCGGCGTTGGCCAGGTCCCGTGCCCGGCTCGGGTCCGAGGAGACCGCCGTAATGGTGACGATCGGGGAGGACGGCTCGGCCGCGCCGGTGAGGGAGCCGCCGAGATCCTGCAGACCCAGGGACTGGGACACGGACTGGGCCACGGCCGCCGAGCCGGCGAGCTTGGCGAACACGCCCGCCTTCTGCTGGGCCACGGAGTTGGCGCTCCAGGCGTCCGTGCCGGCGATGACGATCGTGGCCTGTGCGGAGCTCTGGTAGAGCTTGGGCTGGGTCTTGGCGTACCCGAAGCCCAGGAGCACCCCTACGACGACGCAGCAGATAATAAAGACCGCGTTGACCTTCATCAACCGCAGAAAGTCCTGAATGGTCACGAGGGCAGCTTCCCTTCCTGGTCTGCACTGGGGCCGGGGGACCCGTGACGGCCTACCCGAGATCACGCTACCAACGCCGTGGCCCCTACCGCAGGAGGAACGGGACAAGCGTGATCAAGTCCGCGTCAATACGCTGGGCGACCCCGGCGGCGAACTCCGTCCCCCGTCGGAAGGGGTCGGGCACGTCGGCGGACTCGTCGGGCGCGGGGCACCGCACCCCCAGGGCGGACACCAGGACGGAGGCCGATATCCTGCGGGCCCGCCGCCCGCCGCCGGGCGGCTCCAGGCCCTGGACGGCCTCCACCAGCTGCCCCAGGGTGAAGCAGCGGCCGGTGACCTCGGGGTAGTCCTCCACGAGCCGACGCCGGTGCTCGACCGCCATGCAGATAATGAGCGCGCTGCGGTCCAGGATCCGCTGGTCCACGGGCTGGGAGCGGTGGGCGGCGACCTCCTCGGGGCTCACCCCCCGCTCACGGGCCTGGGCGGACATGGCGGGCTCCATGGGCTGGTCCACCAGGCCGGGGACCCCGGCGCTGGTGACCGCCCAGGTCTCACCGGAGCCCAGCAGCTGGCGCAGCCGCATCTCGGCGTAGGGGCTGCGGGAGATGTTGGCGGTGCACACCATGAGCACCCGGGGTGCCCCGCCGTGGCGCCGGGGTGCGGAGCCGCCCGTGGGGACCAGGTGGCGCAGGAGGCGTCGGGGCCGGTTGCCCCGGCTGGTGGGCGCCGTGTCCCCGAAGACGCCGCCACCGGCGTGGATGTCGAGCCGCTCACGGCGGGCGTGTCCGCGGGAGGCGCGCCGCCCGGAGGACGCGCTCACGGGACCTCCTCCAGCAGGCCGTCGGTGACCAGCTCGTCCAGGAAGGCACTCACCTCGGGGGCGATGCGTGAGGCCGGGAGGCCCACGGCGTCGGCCAGCACGGCGGCCACCTCCTGGGCGTCCCGGGACTCCTGGGCGACCAGCCAGATGGAGCGGGCGGAACCGCTCAGGACCAGGGGCTGGCCGTCAGGTACGTGGGCAAGGTAGACGTTCGCGTCCTCACCGTCGGGGGCGTCGTCCACCCAGGCCAGGCGCTCGGGGAGCCGGTAGCTCATGTCTGCCTCCTCTCGTGGTCGGTACGGTGCAGGAACGTGCGGGCCTCACCGACGGCCCGGTTCAGGCGCCCGGCGAACTCGGCGGCCACCTCCCCGTGCGAGGGGCGCCTGCCCAGGCGCATGGCCAGGTGGTCGGTGTTGACCAGCAGGGAGCGGGCCACGACCCTGGTCTTGGCGGCCAGCCCCGGGGCGGCGCGGAAGCGGGCACGCCACTCCTCCAGGCGGGAGGTGCCCCCGTGGGCCAGGACGAACCAGAGGTCGTGCGCGGGGTCGGCGGCGTAGCGGTCGAGCTCGCCCAGGGCGGCGGCCAGCCCTACCTGGGCCCCCACGGACACGGCGAGCCGCCGGATACGGGTGCGCTCGGCGGCGTCGGCCCGCACCCAGGCGCGCTCGTAGTCCGGGTCGAGGCTCCCGGCCCCGTTGCGGGCCACGTGCAGGAGCAGCAGGAGGCGCTGGGCGGTCAGGGAGGGGACCGGGCAGGGCAGGCCGGCGACCGCCTGGAGGCGCCGGTTCGCCCACAGCACGGCGAAGGCCTGGGTGGCGGTCATGCCCGGGAAGACCCGGTGGACGTCGGCGTAGCCCCAGGAGGGGTGGTAGAAGGTCGCGGCGTGCTCAAAGACCGAGCCGGTGGCGAAGCTGGTGACGTGCTCCCAGCCGTGGTCCGCCAGGGCCTCCACGTAGCGGCCCACCTGGGTGGGCCGGATGACGACGTCGGCGTCGGTGGCCGAGCGCAGGGGGCGCCCCAGGCTGGGGTCGACCGCGGGGCCCTTGACGTGGAGGACCTGGACACGGGACTCCTGGGCGATCACCTGGAGCGCGGCGTGGGCCAGGTGCGTGCGCACACCGACGGGGACGCCTCGCGTCGCGGGCCCCTGGCTCGTCAGCGTAGTCATGGACACATGGTATGCCCACGAGGCCCCGCAGCCACCTCGTAACCCGCGCCCGCCCCCCGGTGCAGGCCCAGCACCTCGTGGACCGCCCGGACCGACTCAATGGGCAGCTGACCAGGGGCCGAGGGAGTCCAGGAGCCGTCGGGCCCGGGCACCAGGACGAACGTGAGGGCCGAGCCGAACACGCCCCCGGCGACCCGGGTCACGGCCCCCTGCTCCCCCATGGACATGGTGACCAGGGGCACGCTCAGGATCTCCCGGGCGCAGGCGGTGGCGTTCAGGAGCCGGGCCACGTCGACGGCGTCGTGGGGGGTGGCGGCCAGCTTGACCACGTCGGCGCCGTCGTCCTGCATGTCGATCAGCAGGTCCATGGTCTCGTCCTCCTCGGGGGTGCCGGAGAGGTCGTGGCAGGAGGCGACCACGTCCAGGCCGGCGCGGTGGGCCAGGTCCGCCAGGAGACGCAGGTCGGCCCTGGCCTCCTCCAGGTCGCGCCCTCCCGGGACGTACAGGTCGGCGCAGTAGGCCTCGACGTCGACGGCGTCGGGGCGGCGCAGGCCGGTCCCCTCCAGGTAGCCCTCCGCCAGGGCGCCCAGGACCGCACGGTAGCCGCCACGGTCCAGGTCAAGGCCCCCGCCCTGGGAGCGGGTCCTCAGGGTCACCAGGACCCCGGGGCGCGTCACCCGCCCCTCCGCCTCCTCGGCGGCCCCCGGCGCGGCACCTGGCACCGAACCAACCACGGCACCTGGCACCGGGCTCCCCGCGGCACCGGGGTCGGCGTCCTCCAGCGCCCGCACGACGGCGTCGGCGGCCTGGGCCAGGAGCCGGGCCAGGAGCCGGGGGTCACCGCCGCCGGCCTCCTGGACCTCCTGGAGCAGGTCCCCCCGCAGCTCGACGACGTCGGCCCCGGCCCGCCGGGCGGCCAGCACCTGGTCCAGGCAGCCGGCGAGGGTGGGGGCGGTGGTGGAGACGGCGAGGAGGGGGACCTCACCGCCGACAAGCGCCCCGCCCCACCGGCGGACGCGCACCATCGGACGGCCCTCGTCAGGGTCGCAGTCCTCCGGCGGGCTCACGGCGGATCCGGAGGCGCCACCCAGCGAGCCCCCGGCGGGGGAGGAGACACCACCCGGTGAACTCCCAGCAGACTCCGACGTACGGTCCGGCGGGCTCACGGTGTTGACGGAGGCGCTGTCCAACGGGCTCGCAACGGGCTCGGACGTACGACCCAGCAGGCTCACGGCGCCACCCAGCGGGCTCACAGCGCCCTGGTCGGGCTCGTCGTTCCCGCGCGCGGCGGGCAGGGGCTCACGGCTCATGGTCTTCCTGGACTCCTTAGATCTGTGACAGGGCGATACCGTCAAGGATGTCGTGGACGGAGGTGGAGACCACTCTCACCGGGTGGTCGGTGCGGGCGGTGTCGGCCACCACCCGTGCCACGACCTCGCTCCACACCAGGGCCCCGGCGGCAATGACGTCACGGCGCCCGGGGGCGAGGAAGCCCATGGCCTCACGCTGGGCGGGCGTGGAGTGCACCAGGGCGTCGCAGGAGGCCAGGACCGTCTCCACGTCCAGGCGGGCGGCGGCGATGGCGCCGGCGTCAAAGGCGTCCAGGCCCAGGGCGTGGGCGGTGACCGTGGTAATGGTGCCAGCCAGGCCCACCAGGGCCCCGGTGGCCCCCAGGTCGACGTCCCCGACCGCCTCCTGGATGCGGGCGCGCACGTCGGCTCGGGCGGCCGCCTCCGCCTGGGGGGTGACGCCCTCGGCCAGGTAGCGCTCCGTGATCCTCACCGAGCCGGTCTGCATGGAGTGGAGGGCCTCGGGGCGGCGTCGGCCCAGGACGAGCTCGGTGGAGCCGCCCCCCAGGTCCACCACGAGGCGCGCGGAGCCGGCGGGGGCGGGGTCGGCGCCCACCAGGGAACCGAGGTAGGCGAGCTCGGCCTCCTCCTGACCGCTGACGACCTCGGGCTCCACCCCCAGGACCCGGCGCACCCCGGCGGTGAAGTCCTCCCGGTTGCGCGCGTCGCGGGTGGCGGACGTGGCGATAAAGCGCACGCGCTCCGCCCCCAGCTCCCCCACCACCCGGGCGAAGTCCGCCGTGGCCTCCAGGGTGCGCTCCAGGGCGGCCTGGTCCAGGTACCCGGTGCGGTCCACGCCCACCCCGAGCCGGACGATCCGCCCGCTGCGGGTGACGTCGCTCAGGGTCACGGCCTGCCCGGTGTGGACGAGGTCGGCGACCAGCAGCCGGATCGTGTTGGTACCGCAGTCAATGGCAGCGACGCGGGTCATGGTGTCCTCCGGTGGTTCCGCGGTGCGGGTGTACGGCAGGCCGCGGCGTCCCCCGTACCCGCCAGACAGTCCGACAGTATCAGCAGTAGCAGCGGGTGGCCTCCCACAGGCCCCGGGCGGCCAGCGCCGCCAGGGTGAGGTCACCGACAGGGTTGACGCCGGGCCCCACCGCCAGGGAGTGGCCCAGCAGCGCGTGGAGGCACTTGACGCGGGTGGGCATGCCGCCCGCGCTGACCCCCTCGATCTCCTCGGGCCTGCCCAGGACGGCCCTGCGGGCCAGGTAGTCCTCGTGGGCCGCGGCGTAGGCGGCGGCCAGGTCCGGGTCGGCGCCCAGGCGGGCGTTGTACTCCTCCATGAGGTGCTCGGCCTCCAGGGTGGAGCAGCCCCGCACGGCCGCCGGGTGGGTGAGGTAGTAGGTCGTGGGGAAGGGGGAGCCGTCAGGCAGGCGGGGGGCGGTGCGTGCCACCACCGGGCGGCCGCACACGCAGCGGGCGGCGACGCCCACCACGCCGCGCGGGACGCGCCCGAGCTGCTCCTCCAGGGCCGCCAGGTCCTGGGGGGTGACCTCCTGGGAGTCCGGGTCGGGGACCGTGGGCCCCACGGTGCCGGGGGTCACGGGACGTCGTCCTGCCCCTGGGGGGCCCCGGTGGCGGGGGCACGCCCTGCCCCGCCGTCCGACCGGTCCCCGTCCTGGGGGTCGGGGGCGGCTGGCTCCCCGTCCTGGGCGGGCTCCCCCGGCCGGGGCCCGCTGGAGGCCGGTGAGCTGCTGGGGTCAGCGGTGGGGACCACCGGGACCTGCGTGGTCCACCCCTGGCGGGCCGGCTCGGAGGGCTGAGCAGGCTTCTGGGGCGTGACCTCCCCGGCGACCACGGCCGACTGGCGCAGGACCTCGTACCAGGGCACGGCGGTCTCCTGGGAGTCCACGCCGCCCTGGCCCGGGGGCCTGGTCACGCTGTCGGCGCCCACGACGACGTAGCTCGTCTCCCCCGGCATGACGTAGGACAGGCGCTCACGGGCCTGGGCCTTGACATAGGCGTCGTCCTGCCACTGGGCGAGCTCGGACTCCAGGGCGGTGGCGGTGGCCTGGGCGGAGGCGACCTGGGAGACCACCAGGTCGTACTGGGCGCGCTGGTAGAGGTAGGCGGTGACGGTGCGGAACATGACGACGCCGGCGAAGACGAGGGTAATGCCCATAATCACCGTCTTGGTCGTACGCGACAGCCCCCCGTCACCGGCCAGGCGCACGTTCCGGGCGGCGGACGAGGCTCCGGGGCGCTCACCCGGCTCCTGCTCCGGGGACGCCGTCGCCCGCTCGCCAGAGGCGGGGCGGGCCGCCGGCCGGGGCGTGCTGGCCCGGGGGGCGCCGGGTGCGGGGTCGGCGGCGTCCTCCCTCCCCCGGGGTGCGACTGACCGAGGTCGGGCAGGGGCGGGTCGGCGCTGTCTCATGGCCCCGATCCTGCCTGAGAGCCGGGTACGAGGGCGTCCACCGGGGACGGCGGGTCGCTCACGTCGTGGCCCCGGGCCCGCCCAGGGCACCAGGACCTATGGCGTAGGTCACGGGTGCGTCGGGTACTGGCCGGGGTCCGGCGCCGCCGACCCCGCGGCGTCCTGGTGCCCCTGGACCCACTGGCACGTGAGGACAGCCGTCCAGGGCGTAGGCACCCCCTGGGGGGTCAGCGGGACGGTCACGGTCGTCACGCCCTCCTCCTGGCAGGTCCGGCGGGCCTGGGTAAGCGTCTCCGGCCAGGAGGGCCCGCGGGTGGCCCACTCGTCCCCCCGGGAGTCCGCCACGCACCCCAGGGCCATGACCAGCACCAGGCCGCCCGAGACCGCACGCGCCAGGCGCCCCGGCCCCGCCCGATCGGCCAGGAGGACCAGGGCGGGTCCTATGGTCAGGGAGGGGATGAGGGCGTACCGGGAGGCGTTGGCCAGGCCCTGGGACGGCAGGATGGTGGAGAGGTCGGCGAAGTTGACCGTCGCGGCCAGGAACGCGGTACCGGCCGCCAGGAGGAGGGCCACCAGCCACCGGGTCTGCGCTGGGGCGCCGGGCAGGAGCACCAGGAGCACCAGGGCGTAGCCGACGAGCACGAGCACCGAGAACACCCCCGTCCCCAGGAGGTTGGTGAGGGCCTGGCTGACGGACTCGCCCAGGGCCGCCTCGGCGGGCCCCCGGACCACGACCGTCCCGGCCAGCCCCGTGGGGTCGTCCCGCAGGGAGTCCAGGAGCGAGGAGGAGCGGGCCGTGGTGTCAATGAGGGCGCCGTGGAGCATCAGAGCCAGCAGCATGGCTGCGGGCACCAGGCGCTGGCGGCCGCTCAGGGCCGCCAGCCGCCACAGGGCGACCGGGGCCAGGGCGAAGGCCAGCGGGTCGGTCAGGGCCGCCCCGGTGACGAAGAGGACCCCCAGCAGGACGTGCCCCGGCCGCCTGAGGGCCCCCAGCAGCGCGAAGGTGGCGCCGACCACGAGGAACCACCGCAGGTTGGTGAGGTTGCCCAGCACCTCCTGCTGGCCGACCCCGCCGAACAGGGCCAGGGCGCCGCACGCCAGCGGGGCCCACCACGCCCGGGTGCAGGGCGTGACGACCACGATCACCAGCAGGGCCAGCAGGAGCCTGAGTGACGCGCTCGCGGAGGCCACGCACACCGGGTAGGCCTCAGCGGGTCCCTGCGCGCAGGCGTCGCTGATCAGCCGGGGGACCACGTGGAGGTAGCCGGTGTAGCGCTCCAGCAGGCTGGCGCCGGTGAGCGAGCCGTGGAGGAAGATCTCCCCGTCCTCCTTGTGGACGTGGGCGGTGAACGCGCCGTAGAGCCGCGGCACCATGAGCCAGATGGTCCCGGCCAGGAGGACCGCCAGGTAGGTCAGGTGCTGCCGCCCGGTCAGGGACGGCCAGGCCGCCGGGGCGAGCGGCCCCCTCCAGACGCCACCGGTGCGGGGCGCGGGACGGCGGTGGGGCGTGTCAGGACCCCCGGGGACGGCATTGCCCGACCGCCCGGAGGCCGTGGACGTGGTCCGCACCCACTACCCCTCGTGCTCGTGGAGGATGGCGGGCATGGGGTCCTCCTCGTCCAGCAGGAGGGTGACCACCGAGTCGCCGGTAAGGTGCTCGTGGCGGGACCAGGTCAGCTCGATACCGTGCTCACGGAACACCTGGGGGGCGTCCGGGCCCATGTAGGCCAGGCCGCCGGAGCCGGAGAGGTAGACGTCGCCGTCGACCATGGAGACCTGCTCAATGAGGCGGGCCACGTTGTGGCCCTGGGGCGGGGGCGTGGTGACCAGGGGGGTGGTGATCCCCAGCATGTCACGCACGATCTCGATCATGGCGGTGTTGACCTCGTCCAGGCTCCTGCCCTGGGCGGCCTCAATGCGCTCGCACAGCTCGCGCCCGCGGGTCTTAAAGTAGCGCGCGGCCGAGTACCGCCCCCGGATGACGTTGGTGAGGTGGCGCTGCCAGCCCTCGCGGACCACCACGTCCTCGATCGGGATGAGGGCGGGCTTGCCCTCCAGGATGTGGGAGGCCCAGCGCCCGCGCATGGTCACCCGGCGCTGGTAGCCGTGCTTCTGGAACTGGTCGTGCACGGCCAGGATGAAGACGTCGCTGTGGATCATCTTGTACCAGAAGCCGGAGTAGGGCAGGAGGTCTGGCTGGTGGATGGCGACGGTGGTCATCGGCGGATCTCCCTGACGAGGGCGTACTGCTCGGCGTAGTCCATCTGGTGGGTGCGGCCCACCGCGGCGGCGATCTGCTTAATGGAGGTCAGGGGGTGGGGGCCCTCCGGGGTCTCGGAGACGTAGCACTGGCAGGCCCGCTCCTTGGCCTCGGCCTGGGCGGCGGTGAGCTCCTCGAACACGTTCCAGCGCAGGTCGGTGGGGTAGAGGGAGAGGTCGTAGACGGCGACGTCGTAGACGTAGACCATGGGCGGGTACCAGTGCAGGTGGCTCATGGACATGCGGCAGGAGCGCATCCCGGCCTCGTAGGCGGCAATGTGGTCCTGGTGCAGGGAGGGGTAGGGAAGGTAGACCTCCTCGGGGTGGTGCTCGGCCATGACGGCGTCGACGTCGGCCACCAGCCGCGCCATGTGGTCGTGGACGTAGCCGTCGGGGTAGTCCAGGTTACGCACGTTGGTCACGCCCAGGATCTCCATGGCGGCGGCGTGCTCACGCTCGCGCACCTGGCCCGAGCCCGCCACATTGAGGACCAGGCACTCCGGGCCGTACTTGGCCAGGAGGCCGCCGCAGCCCATGGACTCGTCATCCATGTGCGGGGATATCACAAGACGCTTCATCGGTTTCCTTAACACTCGGTGGTGGGCGGTGGAAGGCGGGCTAGAAGCTGGCGGTGACGTCCTGGGCGTGCCGGTAGCCGGCCAGGGAGGCGGACTCCACGCACAGGGCCACGAGCTTCTCGGCCACGTACCGGGGCACGTAGGGCAGGAGGCGGTCCACGGCACGGGTGGCCCGCTCGTAGCGGGGCTCGTCCCCGGCCCGGGAGAGCCCGTCCACCAGGCGCCCCCAGGGGCCCGTGCCCGCCGACGGGAGTGACAGGGCCGAGCCGTGCCGGGCCTCGAAGGTGCGCCGGGAGGCCCCGGAGTGGAAGGCGCGCATGACCCGGTCGTGGGTGGACGTCGGGGCGCCCAGGTGGGCCACCTGCAGCTCGGGGGCGATGACCAGCGGGATCCCGGCCTGGTGGAGCCGGTAGCCGTAGTCGGTGTCCTCCATGCCGTAGTGGGCGTACTCCTGGGAGTACTCCCCCACCTGCTCCCAGGTGCCCCGGGTCAGGGAGCAGTTGGCCGACCACAGTCGCCAGGGCTCAATGTCCCCCGCGTAGGCCGAGGCGATGAGGCGGTCCATGGACCGCACCCCGTAGGCGCGCGCGTAGGGGGAGTCGGGCATGACGTCGTTGGCCAGGGCGACCACGCCGCGCGGCCCGTGGTGGGCGTGGCGGGCCACGTGCCCGCTGACGAAGTCGGGCTCGGGCAGCAGGTCGTCGTCGCAGCGGATGAGGACCTCCCCGCGGGCGGCGGCGTGCCCCGCGTTGAGGGCGGCCACGCGCCCCTGGTTGCGGGGGAAGACGATGACGTCCAGGTCCAGTCCGGTGGACTCCCCCAGGCCGGCCAGGACGGCGGCCGAGGCGTCGACCTCGCCGTCGATGACGACGACGACCTCGAAGTCCGTGGTGTCCTGCTGCGAGAGCCCGCCCAGCAGGACCGGTAGCCTGGCCTCGCCCCGGTAGCTGGGGACGATGACGGACGCGCTCGGTGTCAAGGCGGGGACCTCCTGGGGCTCGGGCATGCGGCGCACGGTACCTGACCAGGCCTGCCAGGGGTAAGTCTACATGGGGGCCGGTGGCGTGCCGTGGGCGGGCCCGGTGGTGACCGACACCAGGCCCCGGCGGGGCCGCTATCGGCGTGGGCCGCCCGCGGAGCCCGCCCGTGCGTCTGCGGGGCCGCCCGCGAAGAGTGCGGTTCGCACGGTCGAGCCTCAAACCCGCCCGTGCGTCTGCGGGGCCGGTGGGGCCGCCAGCTCCCTCCCTCGCGCCGGCCCTGCGCACGGCTTTTCGCACCGGCTCCGTTCCCGCCGCCCTGCGCTGAGGCCGGTGGGGCCAGGGCAAGTGCCCCGGCCCCACCGGTGGAGGCAGCCAGCTCGAGGCGTAGTCCCCGGCTGGCGGCCCTACCCGCGTCCTCCGGGGGCGCAGGCCCCTGGGGGACGGACCGCCTCAGGCCTTGAAGCGGGGGAAGGCCTTGGCGCCGGCGTAGACGGCGTCGTCGCCCAGGGACTCCTCGATGCGCAGGAGCTGGTTGTACTTGTTGACGCGCTCGCCGCGGGCGGGGGCGCCGGTCTTGATCTGGCCGGAGTTGGTGGCCACGGCCAGGTCGGCGATGGTGACGT
>ERZ773099.432-NODE-432-length-36017-cov-21.055086_pt1 | contig 36017 bp, 35 predicted proteins | sample MGYA00511120_ERZ773099 | MGnify/ENA primary metagenome ERZ773099 (study PRJEB29015, sample SAMEA2738012) | human oral metagenome | biome: human oral; feature: human-associated habitat; material: dental | place: China | collected 2104 ... | reverse complement strand
CATACCGAGCGCCTCGTTAATGTCTTGTCTCATTCTGTTTTAACTTCGTGAAACGACCCTGATGCGATGGATAAAATGCCTTGACATTCTAGTCAAAATTTCATAGAATAGCAACGTGTGATATTTTTCATGTATCCATTAGCCCCGGAGGCATGAGCGGATATTGCATCAACCTCATTATAGAAATTTCTTACTCTCTAGGGGGGAATTACGTGAAAACTACGGTTATGGCAAAAGCCGCCGATATTGAACGCAAGTGGTACGTTGTAGATGCAGAGAATCAGACAGTTGGTCGTCTGGCTGCTGAGATCGCGAAGGTTCTGCGCGGCAAGAACAAGCCCATCTACACACCGCATGTCGACACCGGCGACTACGTCATTGTCATCAATGCTGAGAAAGTAAAGTTCACGGGAAAGAAGCTGACGGACAAGACCTACTTCCGTCATTCCGGCTATCAGGGCGGCACGACCTTTACGACTGCCGGTCAGATGCTTGAGCGCTTCCCCACCCGCGTCATCGAACACGCTGTCAAGGGCATGCTGCCGAAGAACAGCCTCGGTGCTCAGATCTTCCGTAAGCTGAACGTTTACGTTGGTCCGGAGCACCCCCACGCAGCACAGAAGCCGGAACCGCTGACGTTTGACATTCGCTGAGTTTCGTAAAAGGAGGAATCTGTTCGATGGCACAAGTCACTTATTACGGCACGGGTCGCCGCAAGACCTCGGTTGCACGCGTCCGCCTCGTTCCCGGCGACGGCAAAGTTACGATCAATGGTCGTGAAATGGCGGAGTACTTTGGTTTGAAAACCCTTGAGCTGATCGTTCGTCAGCCGCTCAATCTGACCGAGACGGTCGATAAATACGATGTTATTGCCAATGTGTCCGGCGGCGGTGCGTCAGGTCAGGCCGGTGCGATTCGTCACGGCATCACACGCGCACTCATTGAGATGGATGCAGAGCTGCGTCCCGCCCTCAAGAAGGCAGGATTCGTCACGCGTGACCCGCGTGAGAAGGAGCGCCGCAAGTACGGTCTCAAGAAGGCACGTAAGGCATCTCAGTTCTCAAAGCGTTAATCTGCATTTTGCACAATACAAAATCCCTTTCTCATGTGAGAAGGGATTTTTTGTTTGACTTTTTTTTGTTTTTAACATATTATATTGATAGAAAAACTATGTTTTATGAAAGAGGATGAGTTCATGAAGATCTCCGCAAAAGGACGCTATGGAATTGCCGCGATGGTCTATCTCGCACGCAACTACGATGCCTCCTCCCCTATTACAATCATCAGCATATCTGAGCATCTCGGCATCTCCAAGATCTACCTTGAGCAGGTCTTTTCGCTGCTTAAGCGCAGCAAGCTGGTGAACTCGATCAAGGGGTCGCAGGGCGGTTATCAGCTCTCCCGCAATCCACGTCAAATTACCGCTTATGATATCCTCTCTTCGATTGAGATTTCACTCATCGAAAAGACTGGATCGGCTTCTGAAAAAATGGAGAAACTCAACCATGTACTCTCACGTGAAGTTTTTGACGTATTGGACAAAAGCATCTTCGAGTCACTGAACGCAATCACATTGGAGCAACTGCTCACAGCACTGAATCATGAGGAGAGCAACGAAAACCTTATGTACTTCATTTGATTACTCTATGGAAGGATATTGATACAGAGGAAGAGCAGCAGTCCGATGCACCCGCCGACGAGCGAGCCGTTGACGCGGATCCAGAGGAGATCCTGCTCGACCTTGTCATAAATAAGGCGATTGAGTTCCTCATCCGTCAGTCGTGACAAGACGTTTCCGACAATAACGCCAACAAGTGTCTGTGCATGGAGCGCAGAACGCGCAATGAGATCATAGAGAACCTTGGTGATGATCTTTTGCAGCTCCGAACGTTCTTCAACAAGAAAGAGCATGTGTTGATATTCAAGATGAAGGATCGTCTGTAAATGTGTGTAAAATGCAGGCATGTGCTCTGCGATCGGATCGACTTCCCGTTTCAAATCCATCTGAAAGTGTTTCCGCAGTCCATGAAAGATCCGTGTGAGTGTCTCATCTATGGGGAGTTCCCCGGCAAGCCGTTCCTGAAGTTCACGGACGACTTGCAGCAATTCCCCATCCTGACGAAGATCCGACAGACAATCGTGCAGAAGGGCAATGGCATTTTCCTGCAGAGGAGAATGCGCGCGCCCCAACTCACTCAGCACATGACAGGTATGTCGCTGAATGAGTTCAGCCCCCTCATCCAGATTGACCGTATTTGTCATGGCAAGCAAACGTGATAAAAAACCATCACCAATTTTCTCGCGTTCGAGTTCTGCCAGTGATTCTCGAATCGACAGACGTGTTTCCTCTGTAGATGCCTCACGCGCGAGAAGAAGTGCGATGCGCGAGAGAGCCTTCTGGTCCCATTCATTGGCACGGAACAACAGGTCAAATCGTCGCATGAGTTCCGATGGATCCTCCTGCAGAAACAAGCTTTTAAGACGTGAAGACAGATAGGAAACAGCCTTTTGATTCCTGCGCAGGAATGAAACGCGAAAGAAATGAAGCAGCGTTCCTGTCAGCTGCGCCTCCGTCTCTGGTCGATGCAGAAACTCCTGCAGCATGGGGATCAAATGGATCTTTTCAATGTGGCGCAAAATCTTTCGTCGTGAGAAAAATTCCTTTTGCACCATGATGACGATTGCCTGAATGAAGCTATCACGCCGACGAGGAAGAATCGCTGTATGATAGGGAAATCCAAGAGGCTTCCGAAAGAGTGCGGTAACAGCGAACCAGTCGGCAACTCCACCGACCAAGGCTGCCTCACTGACCATGAGCAGCCCATCCGTCCAAAGAGTCGATGGAATTGTCAGATGCAGATAGAGTGAAATGAGAAAACAAAAAAAGGAGGTCAAAAGAGCTGTATTCGCCTTGTTCCATGTTCGAATCACAGGCCCCACATCCTTTCTGCAACGGTCACCACAAGCGACAGAGCCATACCGACAAAAGCACCGACAATGGCACCGTTCACGCGAATCATCTGTAAATCGGTCTGCACCTTCCCCTCGACAAAGGCAATGAGTTCATCATCTGATTTTTGATTCAGATAGTCACGGATAAAATCTGCAATCATCCCATGATGCTTTTCCACTTCTCCCCTGACCAGATTTTTCATCCAACAATCAGCTCGATGCTGCCAGCTGTCCGAGTGAACAAACACATCTATTTTCTCATTCAAAAGTTCCTTGAGATATGGTATCCAAAAGGGATGATTTCCCTTGATACGGTATTCAATGAAGTCTGCCAGAATACGTTCGATCTCAATATGTTCAATGACATGACTCTTATACTGATGTAATGCCTCGTACAGACTCTGATCCTGGCGGAGCGAGGAAACAAATGAGATGAGCGATTGAACGCCCTCACGATGCCTTCGGTCATCGGTCGACATTGCAGAATGTAAAATATTTTCTAGGCGTTCAGTCAGCCATGCGGCAATCATTTCATCGTCGAAAAAGGATAGGACAAAAGCGCGTACCATGCCATCCCCTTCGTACTCTGTACGTATGGCGGCAATATTTTCACGGAGCATATCCCCAAAAACCTGTGTCTGAATCAACTGAAGCCCCATACGGATCAAAATGTTAAAGATACGATCCGCATGGGGTTCTTCTGTCAGCACATCCAAGAGTTCTGCAAAACTCTCCTCCAACGGAAGCGTATGAAGTGCCTGAACGATATAAGGTGCAAGCTCCTTCGAAATATGCCTGCTGTCTACATCGGAGGCAACGTGACGCAGAATGTCTACAGCCGCCTCGATGAGGCGTTCTCGCCCACCGCGATGCTGCAGATACTCTACGAGAAGTGCCCCGATCTTCTCTCGTTCGACGACATCCATAATATTCTGCTTGCTGAGCAAATCATCGGAGGAAAACTGAACAAGGGAATCCATGATGCGCCCGCGATTTCGACGCAGAATATCCGTCCGATGAGAGATGCCAAGTGGACGGCCAAAGATCGCCTTGACCGCAAACCAGTCGGCCAGTCCACCAATCGTCGCAGCCAGGAATCCATGATGAAGGGTTGCCATAAAGAGCGAAGCCCCCTGCCCCGCCGTCCCGATTGCTCCCAGCACACTGACAGCAAGCGCCAGGTTTGCCTGATTTTCCTTCCGCAATCCGATCGCCTCACAGTGTCTTTACAAGACTTTGCAGATACTTCTTGAAATCTGCACCGAGATCCTTCCTGCGCAGGGCAAACTCAACGGTCGCCTGCAAAAAGCCAAGCTTATCTCCGAGATCGTAACGCTTCCCCTCAAAGTTATAGGCGTAGACCGCCTCACGCTGTGCCAATACCTTGAGTGCATCCGTGAGCTGAATCTCGCCTCCCTTGCCTGGCTTTGTCTCGCTGAGGAGAGAAAAGATCGCGGGGCTGATAATATAGCGTCCAAGTACTGCCATACGGCTGGGCGCCTCCTCCAAGGTCGGTTTTTCCACCATATCAGAAACGCGCATCAGCCTCTGATTATCTAGTACCTCGCCCGCAACAATACCATACGATGAGACTTGCTCATCGGACACTGTTTGACAGCCGAGTACCGAGCCTCCCCGCTCTTCGTAGACGTCGATTAACTGACGCAGTGCAGATTTTTCAGGATGATAGACAACATCATCGCCCAGCAGCACAGCAAAAGGCTCATCTCCGACAAAGCTTCGTGCACAAAGAATAGCATCGCCTAAACCGCGCATATATTTCTGCCGAATATAATGGACATTTACGTCCGTAGTCTCGCGTACGAGAGCCAGAAGCTCCGTTTTTCCCTTTCGTTCAAGTTCATGCTCAAGTGCCGGCGCCGAGTCAAAATGATCCTCAATGGCACGTTTGCCATGACCGCTGATGATCAGAATATCCTCTATTCCACTTGCAAGTGCTTCTTCCACAATATACTGAATGGTAGGCTTGTCCACAATGGGGAGCATTTCCTTTGGTGTTGCTTTTGTGGCAGGAAGAAACCGCGTTCCATACCCTGCCGCGGGAATAACTGCCTTACGTATGTGCTTTTCTTTCATTTCATACACGCTCCATCCATTATGTAAATAGAGCGCGAGGTTATAGAGAACCTCGCGCTTTGCTATCGCTCTTTCGGTCAGCGTTCCAAAATCCCGAGTATGGCTGCACCAATTTCCGAGGTCTTTGCAGTGCCCCCAAGATCCGGCGTCAAAGTCCGCCGCTCCACAAGCAGTGTTTCGATTGCAGAGAGAACGCGATCTGCCCACATGGACTCCCCGAGGAAGTCGAGCATCTGGCTGATCGACCATATTGACGCCAATGGATTGGCAATCCCCTGTCCCGCAATGTCCGGTGCACTCCCATGAATTGGTTCAAACATCGACGGGTACTTCCGATCCGGGTTGAGATTCGCACCTGCCGCAAGCCCCATCCCACCGGCAATCGCAGCCCCAAGATCCGTCAGAATATCACCGAATAGATTACTCGTTACAACAATCTCGAATCGTCCAGGATCCTTGACAAAGAACATACTTGCCGCATCGACAAGGAGGCTGTGCGTCTCCACATCAGGATATTCCCTGCCAATCTCCGCGAAGATCTCATCCCAGAAGACCATTGAGTACCGCAGGGCATTTCCCTTGGAGATCGAGGTCAGAGAACGCCTCTCTCTGCGTGCAAGCTCATAAGCATAGCGAATGACGCGCTCACAGCCATGCCGCGAGAAAACACCCGTCTGCAGAGCCATCTCACGTTCCGTTCCCGGGTAGAGATGTGCGCCGACATTCGCATACTCCCCCTCACTATTCTCGCGTACCACAATCATATTGATATCTGCCGGTGATACGTCGGCAAGCGGACACGGAGCACCCTTCAAGAGCCGAACGGGACGGAGGTTGATATACTGATCGAACCCACGCCGAATCTGAAGCAGAAGCTCCCCCAAGGAAATGTGATCCGGTACCCCCGGATAGCCAACTGCACCAAGATAGACGGCGTCAAACGGCTTCAGGATATCCAGTCCATCTGCCGGCATCATTTCAGAAGTTTTCAGATAGTATTCGCAGCCCCATGGGAAGTCCTGAAAATCAACGGTGAAATTACCGTCGATTTGAGCAATGCCGGCAAATACTTTCTTTCCTTCTGCAATGACTTCGGGGCCAATTCCGTCGCCTGCAATCACCGCAATATTAAAATGCTTCATTGATTTTCCCCCATATCAATCCATTTCAAAAAGAGAAATTAGGGTATCGCTAATAAAATGAAGTCCGTCAGATTGGTACAGATTTTTCGTTTGAACGAGGTGAAAACCGAACGCAGGGGATGCTCTGCAGACGATTTTCCGCCGAAGTGCGGGCAAAAAAGATGCGTCAAGATGGCGGTGCTGAATCCATCAGCGATTCCCTAGAACGCCTCTGCGATCGCCCGAATCAGGAGTGCTTCCTGCTGACGAGGAAGCCCACTCTGATGGAGTGCTCGACCAAAACCAATCAAAAAATCAATCTTCTGCAAATGTGTCAGCGTTGTATTATCGTGCAGCACCTTCGCAATCGCACGCATCCCCGCAACACTCGAATCTCGCTGAAGCTGAACCTCCATGGCAAGCTGTCCGGCAAGAATATGACGGCGTACTTCATCCGAAATACCGGCAAGATCGTCGCCCGTATTCTGCACACTCTGGCGTGTATCCAATGCTGGAACACCATCTGGTCGTACAGAATGTTCCGCTACCGGCGTCCTATCCCTGACAGGAGCAACGGCAGGACGTTCTTTGGACACACTGTCCAGTGACTCAAACCGCTCCGGCTGCGTCGCTGCAGCACCATCTTCTGCAGAAGGTGACAAAGAAAACGCATCCTGTGGGAGCTGCGCATAGTGTGGATGTGCAGGAGGCTGCTGCTGCGTCGCTGCGGCAGACGCAACGGAAGCAGGTGCGGCAACAGAGTTTCTCCCTGCACTGCCCATTTCCTGCTGCCGGATATAGGAGACTGATGTATCCGGCAATACACCGTGTTCTGTCCCCTGCTGAGCAGAATACCCCTGTGACGTTGGCGCCGTGACCTGCACTCGTTCCTGTGCTTCCGGAATGGTCGTCTGCATGCGCGGCGTATTACCGCTCCCCTGCACTGCTGCCGAATGCTGCTCTCCCGCAGGAGGTGCAGGGACATACATACCGCCGGAACCTGCAGAATACTGTCCATCCCCCTGTGGTGTTGTGTTTGCAGGAGGCTTCTGCATATCAGGATACATGACTGCATCTGTTTCGGACGCAGGATTCTGCTCGGTGGGAAGAACCGGTCTTTTGGGTCTTGGCGGCGGTACCGGACGATTCATATTTACGTCACCGACCAGTTCCTTTACGGGACGCCCCTCTTTCGCCGCCAACTTCTCTTCGCGTCTGATGTCCTCTGCTGTGATGATCACAGGTTTCGGCTTTTGTGTGGAAAGGCTGAATGATGGATCGCTGTTGCGTGCAGCAAGGCGCGCATCAACGCTCTCCCAACGAAGACGCGCCGGCTGCGCCGCCTTCACCTGCGCCGATACCGGTGAAGATGTCACAGAAGCTTTCTTTTGCGCCGATATGGATGCCTCATAATGATCTTCTGTGGCAGACTCTTCCACGGCGGCCTTTTTTTCAGGATCAGTGACCAGTCGATGCGCGTGAAAGAGTTCCTGCGAATCCACTGTCCCCGGTGTAGCAGCATATACGGTACTGGATGAGAGCGTAACCAGGACTGCCGCTGTGAGCATTGTTTTCTTCGATGTCATATTCATTGATATTTCTCCTTCAATTTTCCCTCGTTATGAAAACAACTGCTCAAGGCAGTGTATGCAGCGTGCGTGCGCCCGCCAAGAAAGCAGAGACAGAGGATGCTCGCAGCTGTGGATTATCAATGAGTTCAACCCCATAGCGTGCACCGTACCTATCACGGAAAAAGAGCACCGCCATCTGCCTGTCTGTTGTTGCCGTAGCATCTGGTGTACCATCACCATCTTCGTCAATCTCAACTTCTTTCGCCGTCATGGCAAAAATTGCCTTATTGCCCTCGGTCAAATTGGCGAGCATAATTCCCTCGTAGCCATTGCTGCCCATAATTTTCGACAAAAGCTCCGCTGCCTGTTCGGGATCAATGGTATTGAGATTCGGCAGTGTCTCCTCTGGAAAGGCATTCACAAGGATCACCCACGCATATTTGATGTGATACTCCTCATTCTCAAAAATCAAGATCTCACCTTCTCGATTTTCAAAAAGTGCGCTGGCTGGAATTACACCAACAGGTCGCTGAGGACACATGATCTGATACCGATATGTCGCACTCTCATAAGGAAAGGTAAGTATGGGCTCCGCATGACTTTCCGTCGACTCTTGAACGTGATCCGCTTCTGCTGCAAAAACATACGCCCCTCCGGACAGCAAAATAACAGCACTGATGAGCGATGCTATTTTTTGAAGAACTTTCATCCTGAGCTACTCCTTATGATCTCGCGTATCATGGCAAGGGCCTTTTGAACAGCCGCCTGCTTATTTTCAATCCGTGTTCCGAAAAAGTTATTCTTTTCGACGACTGTATTCTTTGGGACGGATACCGCAATATAGACCAGACCAACGGGTTTTTTCTGTGATCCTCCATCCGGTCCTGCAATCCCTGTAATGCCTACGCCAATATCCGTCCGCATGAGTGTTCGCACACCTTCTGCCATCGCACGTGCAGTCTCCTCTGAAACGGCTCCATACACAGCGAGCGTCTCCTCTGCGACATGAAGAATACGAGTCTTCACATCATTGGAATAGGATACAACACTTCCCATCACATAAGACGAACTCCCGGCGATATCCGTCAACGTACTCGTAAGGAGTCCACCCGTACAGGATTCTGCACACGAAATTGTGAATCCACCGTCCGCAAGCGCTCTTCCCACTTCTTCGGACATAGCTGCAAGATCCATTAGTCCACTCTTTCTCCCACAATATCGTATGTAAATCCCTGAAGAAGACGTACGCATACAATATCGCCGACACGACTCTTTGTATCGCCCTCTATATAGATCTGACCATCCACCTCAGGTGCCTCACGATAGGAGCGCCCAACGGCAATCGCTTGCTGTTCCGCATCACGTCCCTCAATCAAAACATCGACTTCATGATTCTCAAGACCTATGTTGATTTCCTCGGAAATCTTACTCTGCAGACTCATGAGATCATGGTAGCGCTCCTGCATAACCTCCTCGGGAACCTTGTGCGCCATCACCGCAGCAGGTGTATCCTCCTCCTCAGAGTAAGTAAAGATTCCAACCTTGTCAAACCGCTGTTCCTCAACAAAGGAGCGGAGTGCCTGATAGTGTGCATCCGTTTCGCCGGGAAAGCCAACAATGAATGTCGATCGGATCGCAACCCCCGGGATGCGTTCGCGCAGTTTTTTTATGAGTTTTTCTACGCCTTCACGCGTATCCGGACGGTTCATCGAACGCAGAACGGCATTATGTGCATGTTGGAGCGGGAGATCAATATATTTCACAACCTTTGGCTCGGTTGCAAATACATCGATGAGTTCATCGGTAAAGTACTTCGGATAGCTGTAGAGCACGCGAATCCATGCAATCCCTTCGATCTTCGCAAGTTCTCGGAGAAGCGTGGGGAGCATCGGTTTCTTATAGCGATCAAGGCCATAATTTGCGCTGTCCTGTGCGATCAGGACGATTTCGCGCACGCCTCCCTCCGCGAGCTTGTGCACCTCTGCAGCAATATCCTCCATCGTTCTGCTGCGAAAACTGCCCCGAATGAGTGGTATCGCACAGAATGCACAGTGATGATCACAGCCCTCAGCAATCTTGACATACGCAGTATAGTTCGGCGTTGTGCGCAGACGAGGCGTTTTGGCATCATAGATGGTCTCATCTTTTCCTGCAATCAAAAGACGGCGCCCCTTGAGCGTCTCCTGAATAACCTCCATGATACGGCTCCATGCCCCTGTACCAATGATTGCATTTGCCTCAGGGATTTCATCAAGAAGCTGCTGTCCATAGCGCTGACCAAGACAGCCCGCCACAATGAGGCTGCGGCAGCGCCCAGTTTCCTTATAGTCCGCCATCCCAAGCACCGTCGTAATGGACTCTTCCTTGGCAGACTGAATGAACGCACAGGTATTGACAATCAGGATATCTGCCTCCGCAGGCTCATTGGTGATCTCAATGCCATGCTCCTTCATAATTCCGAGCATGACCTCTGTATCCACGAGATTCTTTGCACAACCAAGACTGATAAATCCTGCCTTCACTATAAAACTCCCCTCCGGCTTACGTCATTCTCCGTAAAACCGCACCTCTTTGATCCAGCGATCTAGAAGAATCTCCTTTTCCGCCTTACTAAAATACGGACGATTTTTAAATAAGCTGATATTTTTCCCTGCAAACATCTGATAAGAAAGCGTCATAGGGTTCGTCATCAAAAAAAAGAAATGATGCTCTGCGAGTGCAAGCTGCGCCTCATCCGTGAGCAGCCAATCCGCAAACACCTCTGCTGCATGGATATCGCGCTTTGACGAGCGAAAGACAAGCCCAACACCATAAATGACGGTGGATGTGCCATCCACAGGATAGAGAATACGGATGGGGTATTCGTCATGCACATAGCGCAGCGTCTCACTGAGCACGGCAATCGAAAGATCCACTTCTCCCATACCAGCCTGTCGTACAGGTGTGTGCAGATATTTGGAATACTGGATAATCTTCGGCTGTATTTTACGCCAAGTCTCAAAGGCGCGCTGATCCCCATACTCGGCAATCATACTGTAGAGAAGATTCGACGAAGCATCGGCGGCCATAAAGTCAGTCGTACCGATGCGGATGTCCTGCTGCTGTGCAAGCATCTGCCACGAGTTCGGCAGATCAAGATGCGTTCGCAGATAGTCCTGATTGACGGCAAAGACGACCGGATCATACCACACGCCCGTCCAGTAACGATTGGGATGACGGAATGTGTCCGGAACCTGATCACTTTTTTCCGAGATATAGGGCACAAGATAGCCGGCAGCGGCGGCACGATCCAAGGTCTCACGATCCATCAGAACAAGCACCGCTTTTCCATCCACAGATCCCGTGGACTGCTCCTGCAATCGCTTTAGAATTTGCTCAGATGAGAGCTGAACGAAGTTAACGCGAATATTATATTCTTTTTCATATTCCTCGGACAACGCTGCTGCAATCTCTGCCGGCAACGATGTGTATGCCGTAAATTCCTGCATGGGATGGCGCTGCACACCGGATTTACCAGATGAGAGAAATGTTGAGCCCACAGCGATCATCGTTACGAGGAGCACCACCGTCACAAGAACGAGCGTATAACGCTTCATGAGACATCCTCCTAGACTTCTATCTATTATAAACAATTCCCAAAAAATCCACAAGCCATTTTAGGAAGCACTGATAAATTCCGCCCCATCATCTTGACGGTCCTCATTGTATCAGAGATTTTTTGACACGATGCTGCGCTGTGCAAGAAATAGAAAAGATGCCTTCACAACCGAAAGGCATCTTCAACGTATACAGTTACTTTGCAAGATGTATTTTTGTCTGAGCGACAATATGCTCCGCCGTAAGTCCAAATTGCTTCAGGAGTTCGGCAGCAGGACCGGAGTGACCAAACGCATCGCGAACGCCGATGCGGTGCACCGGGACGGGATAATTCTCAGAGAGAACGGAACAGACGGCTTCACCAAGTCCGCCGATGATGTTGTGCTCCTCAACCGTCACAATTCTGCCGCATTCCTTTGCCGCTCGAATGACAAGGTCCTCATCCAGCGGTTTAATCGTCGCCATGTTGATCACGCGTGCATGAATGCCCTCCGCCGCGAGCAGTCTGCCCGCCTCAACTGCCTCAGGAACAAGAATGCCCGTCGCAATGATCGCAGCATCCGCCCCATCCTGAAGCACCTCGCCCTTGCCAATGGAAAATTCATAGGACTCATCATGATAGACAGGCGTTGCCGCACGTCCGAAGCGGATGTAGACAGGACCGTCCATCTCGTATGCTGCGCGCACCATCTTGCGTGCCTCTACATCATCCGAGGGACACATGACCGTCATGCCCGGAATCGAGCGCATGAGGGCGAAGTCCTCACAGCACTGATGCGATGCACCGTCCTCACCGACGGATATGCCGCCGTGTGTCGCGCAGATCTTGACATTCAGATGCGGATACCCAATGGTATTTCGTACCTGCTCGTATGCACGTCCCGCCGCAAACATGGCAAAGGTGGAGACAAAGGGGACGAGCCCCATCGTCGAGAGACCCGCACCGACATCCGTCATATTGCATTCCGCAATCCCGCAGTTAAAATGGCGCTCAGGAAACACCTTCTTAAATGTCCCCGTCTTCGTTGCGCCGGCAAGGTCGGCATCCAGAACGACAATATCCGCATGTTCCTTGCCGAGTTCAGCGAGGGCGTTCCCGTAGCTGTCACGCGTTGCAATTTTTTTCACATCTGCCATGCTCATGCCTCCTCAATCGCCTGACGAATCGCAGCAAGTTCCGAAAGCCCCTGCGCGAGTTCGTCGTCATTGGGAGCCTTGCCGTGCCAGCCGGCCTTGTTTTCCATATAGGAGATGTCCTTGCCCTTGACCGTTTTCATCAGAATAACGGTTGGTTTCCCTGTTCCCTTATGCTCATGGAATGCCTTGAATGCCTCTTCCAGCGCTGTGTAATCATGACCGTCAATCCAAAGCACCGCACAGCCAAACGCCTCGAACTTCGCGTCAATCGGTGCCGTATTCATGACATCCGCCGTTGCACCGTCAATCTGGAGACCGTTCACATCCACCGCGATACAAAGATTGTCCAGCTTGTAGTGGGCAGAGAACATGACTGCCTCCCAGACCTGCCCCTCAGCAAGCTCGCCGTCTCCGAGAAGTGTATAGACATTGATGTCCTTCCCGAGATATTTTGCGCCCTTCGCCATACCTGCCGCCGTCGAGATCCCCTGTCCAAGGGAACCGGTAGACATATCCACACCCGGCGTTAGATTCATATTTGGATGCCCTTGCAGACGCGAATCGAGATGACGCAGAGTCAAGAGTTCATCCACGGGGAAAAAGCCACGATTGGCAAGCGTCGCATAGAGACCGGGCGCGACGTGTCCCTTCGAGAGCACAAAGCGGTCACGGTTCGGATCCTGCGGATTTTTCGGATCAACGCGAATTTCCCTGTTATAGAGATAGGTAAAATACTCCGTCGATGAAAGTGAACCACCCGGATGCCCGCTCTTTGCCGCATGTGTGCTGCGCAAAATTCCCTCGCGCACCTTCACCGCAAAAAGCCGGAGTTCTTTCTGTTCAGCTGCCGTCATAAAACTCCTCCTCGACCAACAAAGAAATCATTATACTGAATATATTCTACCTTTTTTTTCACAAACCTGCAAGACACACAAGACGACATTTTTCCCAAAGGCTCCACAATAAAAGGTCGCCTCGTTGAAGCGACCTTATTACACGCTTTAGAAAATCGCTGATAAAATGAAGTCCGTCAAGATGGCGTGGCTGAATTTATCAGTGCTTCCTTAGGTAAGCACTGATAACAGAACAATTTTATCAGCGATTCCTCAGATTTCCATAATAATGGGCAGGATCATCGGGCGGCGGCGCGTCTTATCGAAGAGATAGCGGCTGAGTGCATCGCGCACATTCGACTTGATCGCCGACCACTCGCGCACGTTCTCATCCTCACAGCGGTCAAGCGCCTGCTGGACACGCGCCCGCGCCTCATCCATCAGAGCCTCGGACTCGCGCACATAGACGAAGCCGCGTGAAACAATGTCGGGCCCAGAAACTACACGGTTGTTCTGCCGATCCATCGTCACAACGATGATGAGAATACCGTCCTGCGAAAGCTGACGGCGGTCGCGCAGGACAATGTTGCCCACATCGCCGACCCCCAGACCGTCGACCATGACCATGCCAGACTGCACACGACCAACGACCTGTCCCTTCTCCTTTGTGAACTCAAGGATCTGACCATTCTCGCTGATAAAGATATTTTCCTTCGGCATGCCAAGCTCGCGCGCAAGGCTCGCATGCTGCACGAGATGATGATACTCGCCGTGCACGGGCATAAAGAACTTCGGCCGAACGAGATTGTGCATGAGCTTGAGCTCTTCACGGCTACCATGTCCGGAGACGTGAATCCCCTTGTCGCGCCCATAGACAACATTGGCACCTAGCTTCATCAAGTTGTCGATTGTCTTTGAGACGAGCTTCTCATTGCCCGGAATCGGTGTCGCCGAGATGATAACGGTATCCCCCGGCACAATCGTGATCTTGCGGTGATCGGACGCAGCCATGCGCGAGAGTGCGGACATCGGCTCCCCCTGGCTTCCCGTCGTCACGACGACGATCTGCTCCGGACGGAAATTATTGATCTCGTCAATGCCAATGATTGTCCCCTCTGGTGCATTCAGATAGCCGAGTTCGAGTGAAATGCCGACCACATTCTCCATGCTGCGTCCGAGGACGGCAACACGGCGCTTGTATTTCACCGCCGTATCAATGACCTGCTGAATGCGATGGACATTTGAGGAGAATGTCGCAACGATGATGCGCCCGCGCACATTGTGAAACGATTTGTCGAACGCCGCTCCAACCGTGCGCTCACTCGCCGTATGCCCCTCACGCTCCGCATTCGTGCTGTCCGCAAGGAGAAGCAGAACCCCCTTGTTGCCAAGATCGGAGAAGCGGCGGAAATCCGTCATCTGTCCATCGACCGGCGTATAGTCAAGCTTGAAGTCCCCCGTGTGAACGATCATGCCTACGGGCGTCTTGATCGAAAGCCCGACCGCGTCGGGAATCGAGTGATTGACTCGGATAAAACCGACACTGAAGCAGCCGATGTTGATGATGTCCCCTGCCATCACGGAGTGCAGGTTGCTCGAATCCACGCCATTTTCCTTCAGGCGTCCCTCAAGGATGCCGAGCGTCAGCCGCGTCCCGTAGACGGGCACAGGAATCTGCTTCATCACATACGGCAGAGCGCCAATGTGATCCTCATGTCCGTGCGTCAGGACGATTGCCTTGACCTTATCTCTGTTTTCAATCAAATAGGTAATATCGGGAATGACAAGGTCAATGCCGAGCATATCCTCCTCCGGGAACATCAGCCCGGAATCCACAACAAGAATCTCATCATCCACGCGGATGGCAGTCATGTTCTTTCCGATCTCGCCCAGACCGCCAAGCGGTATGACCTGTACCTTCTGCACATTCTTTCCATGATTGCCACTACGATTTAACGACAAAAAACACACCTCCATAAATTATGAGACATTTCTCCGTCCCTTTTCTCAACACTTGCTCATTCATTCGATCATGAAATCAGAATTCATCCACACGAAAATACAGCGACCGGAGGAGTGCCCTCTATCGCCGCCAGAAATACAGTTTCCGCTGATCTTGCTATAAAAACCGACCGTACAGCAATGCAGAAAACTGCAAGAAAAATGATCCGATCCATTCACTTGCCTGTTATTTTACCATTCCAACCACGACAATGCAAATAAAATTTCAAAAGGCACTCCCTGCACGAGCAGAGAGTGCCTGAATTTGTTCCGTACGCAATCAAAAGCGCATGGTAAGACCAACACCGACACCGTTTTCACGTTTACCGTGATCCGGCTTAAAATTGTGATAGTTCACATTGAGATCCAGATTTGCAATCAGAGACTTGTTCAGTCCGACCTGAGACTCGTTGAAATCCTTGCCCGCGATATAGGACGCATAGGCATTGATGCCAAGTATGGGAACGGTCGGCGTGCTGAGCGCCAGTCCGCCGTAAGCATTGCTCTCGTGCGTCAGATCCATGTTCCAACGATAGCCGCCAAGCAGACGGATATTCTGCCCGAAAACATGATACTGCATATAGACATCCTTCGGATTGCCGTATTCATCGCGGTCATTGCGTCCGACACCAACGGTGATCTCATTCGTCGCCTTGTACTCGACGTACGCTTCCTTCGTCCCGACACCAACTGCCGCGTCATGCGTGCCGAGGTGATTGATCGGCGCAGCCATCGCTGCCGAGGAGAGGGAAACGCCGAGGATCGCAGCCAGAACTGCATATTTTTTCATCGAAACTCCTCCTTTCTCATATAAAGATATTATCCCTGCACAGCGTTTGACAAATTTTAGTACAGAATTATGGTTTGATGAATCTTTAGTCCCAACTACTTAGGGAACACTGATAAATTCACCACCGCCATCCTGACTCATCTTTTCGCCCGCACTTCGGCGGAAAATCCACGCCAATCGGAAGATCTGTTACATCAGCGATTCCTTAGAGAACATCCTGCTTCTTCGTAAGTGCAGAGATGAGGCGTGTCTCCTCCGCCATCAACACCTCTGCCGCACCTAGCTGCATTTCCGTCTGCTCGTACGAGGTTCCGCCGTATGAGTTTCGACACGCGACGCAGGTCTCGGGACGGATTGCCTCGTACACGTCTTCCGCAAAGAGCGCGGAGAGTTTCTGATAGTCCGCCAGCGGCAAATCGGAAAGCCATAGCCTGCGCTCGATACAGAGTGCGACCGCCTGTCCCGAGACGCTGTGTGCCTGACGGAACGGCATCCCCTTGCGCACCAGATAATCTGCGAGATCGGTCGCGTTCGAGAAGTCCGCTTCGACGGCGTGACGCATCACATCCGCACGAACCTTCATTCCACGAATGAGCTGTGCGTAGACGGCAAGGCTGAATTTCACCGTGTCAATGGTGTCAAACAGCCCCTCCTTATCCTCCTGTAAGTCCTTGTTGTAGGCAAGCGGGAGCCCTTTGACCGCCGTAAGCATTGCCATAAGATGACCGACCACGCGCCCCGTCTTGCCGCGCACGAGTTCGGAGACATCGGGATTTTTCTTCTGCGGCATCATGGACGACCCCGTGCAGTGCGCATCATCCAGTTCGACAAATGAGAATTCACGCGAGCACCAGAGTATGATTTCCTCCGAGAGCCGCGAGAGATGAACCATGAGAATGGACGCCGCTGAAAGGAATTCGAGAATATAGTCACGGTCACTGACCGCATCCAAACTGTTCGTATAGATGCGCTCAAAGTTCAGCCGCTTTGCGACAAATGCACGGTCAATCGGCAGTGTCGTGCCCGCAAGTGCACCTGCGCCGAGCGGCATGATATCCGTCCGCGCATAGACCCCCTGAAAGCGCTCAAAATCACGCGATAGCATCCCAAAATACGCCATGAGATGATGTGCAAAAAGGATGGGCTGGGCACGCTGCAGATGCGTATATCCAGGCATAATGACCTTTTTGTGTGTGGCTGAGGATTCGACAAGTGCCGCCTGAAGTTCCCTGATACGATCCAACACATCCACAACGGCATGCCGTACATATATATGCGTATCGAGTGCGACCTGATCGTTGCGGCTGCGTGCCGTATGAAGGCGGCTGCCCGCCTCCCCGATCGCCTCTGTGAGACGCTTCTCGATATTCATGTGAATATCTTCAAGCTCCACGCTGAACGTAAATTCTCCGCGCTCAATCTGCGCGAGGATGTCACGCAGCCCCTTCTCAATCGCCGCGCGATCCTCCTCCGAGAGGATCCCCACCTTCGCCAACATTTCGGCGTGCGCGAGCGATCCCGCAATATCCTCGCGGTACATTCGGCGGTCAAATCCGATGGACGCCTGAAACTCGTTGATCATCTCATCGGTCGTCTTGGAGAAGCGGCCACCCCAGAGCTTTTCGCTCATTACTGCTGCCCCTCCTGCATGAGTGCACGCACCTTGAGCGGCAGTCCGAAGAGGTTGATAAAGCCCGTCGCATCCGCCTGGTTATAGACATCATCATGCTCGAACGTGACGAACTCCTGACTGTAGAGGGAATACGGCGACGTTGCACCGGCAGAGATGATATTGCCCTTGTAGAGTTTGAGGCGCACCTCGCCCGTCACAGTCTCCTGCGTGCTGTCCACGAATGCGGCAAGCGCCTCACGCAGCTGGCAGAACCACATGCCGTCATAGACGAGCTCGCCATAGCGGATGGCAAGCCCCTCCTTGTAGTGATAGGTCGCGCGGTCAAGGCAGAGATACTCAAGTTCGCGATGGGCGTAGTAGAGGATCGATCCGCCCGGATTTTCATAGACGCCGCGCGACTTCATACCGACGAGACGGTTCTCGCAGATATCGACAATGCCGACACCATTGCGTGCGCCGATTTCGTTCAGCTTGGTCAGCAGCTCAACTGCGCCCAGCTTCTCGCCATTGACGGCGACAGGAATTCCCTTCTCAAACGAAACCGTAACATATTCCGGCGCATCCGGCGCATTCTCCGGTGCGCAGGAGATGAGGAACATGGAGTTCTTCGGCTCATTTGCAGGATCCTCAAGATCGGATCCCTCGTGGGAGAGATGCCAGATGTTGCGATCCATGCTGTACGTCTTGTTCTCCGTCGCAACGGGAATGCCATGCTTTTTCGCGTATGCGATCTCAGACGTACGCGAATCAAGATCCCATTCGCGCCACGGAGCGATGATCTGAAGGTTCGGCGCGAGTGCCTTCACCGTCAGTTCAAAGCGCACCTGATCGTTGCCCTTTCCCGTCGCGCCGTGTGCGATGGCATCCGCCCCCTCGCGCTTGGCGATGTCGACGAGCGCCTTTGCAATCACGGGACGCGCAAACGATGTGCCAAGCAGATACTTGCCCTCGTAGACCGCTCCCGCCTTGAGCGTCGGCCAGACATACTCCTCAAGAAACTCCTTCGTCAAATCGACAATATGCACTTTCGACGCACCAGAGGCAAGTGCCTTGTCATGCACGGGTTCGAGTTCCTCGCCCTGCCCGACATCGGCGCAGACAGCGATGACCTCGCAGCCGTTATAGTGCTCTTTCAGCCAGGGAATGATAACCGAGGTATCAAGACCGCCGGAATACGCAAGGACTACCTTTTTAACTTGCTTTTCCATGTTTGAAACAACTCCTTAAAATAGATCATCAGTCGCCCATGACGAGCGCCATGATTGCCTTTTGAACGTGGAGACGGTTTTCCGCCTCATCGAAGATCACATCGGCAAAGGCCTCAAAGACATCCTCCGTAATCTCCTCCCCCCTGTATGCGGGCAGACAGTGCATGACAATGTAGCGTGCATTGCCTGAGGCCGCGACGAGTTCCGCATTGACCTGATAGGGACGGAAGACCGCCGTGCGTGTGTCGTGCTCCGCCTCCTGCCCCATGCTCGCCCACGTGTCCGTGACGATGACATCTGCGCCCGCAACCGCTTCCATCGGATTGTGCGTGATTGTGATCGTTGCTCCCGTTGCCGCTGCATCCGCCTTTGCGTTTGCAACAACCTCGGCATTTGGCTCGTAGCCCTCGGGAGTTGCCGCCGCGAAGTGCATTCCGACCTTTGCTGCCGCATACATGAGCGAGTGCGTCATATTGTTGCCGTCGCCGACGTATGCCATCTTGAGCCCCGCGAGATTCTTTCCCTTGTACTCACGGATTGTGAGCAGATCGGTCAGTGCCTGACACGGATGCAGGAGGTCGCTGAGCGCATTGATGACGGGGATATCCGCATAGCGCGCCAGCTCCTCAATGCGCTCATGTCCGTAGGTGCGGATCATGATGCCGTCGAGATAGCGCGAGAGCACGCGCGCCGTATCCTTGATCGGCTCGCCGCGCCCAAGCTGCAGGTCGCGGCTGCTGAGAAAAAGTGCCTGCCCGCCGAGCTGGTACATACCGACCTCAAAGGACACGCGCGTCCGCGTCGAGGACTTCTCAAAGATCATGCCGAGGGTCTTCCCCGCAAGCAGAGGATGCGGGATGCCCGCCTTCTGTTTCGCCTTCAGATCAGCGGCAAGCGTCAGAATTTCCTCCACATCCCCCGCACTGAGTTCATGGATGGAGAGTAAGTCCATGCCCTTTTTCATCATAGTCCCCCTTGGTCATATATGTCAAGGACACAATCGTCCAATACGCAGACAAGTTCATCAACTTCATTCTTCGTAAAAATTAGCGGTGGGATAAAGCGCAGGACATTCCCCGCCGTACAGTTGATGATGACGCCCTGCTCCAGCATTCGCCGGGCGATTGCCGCCGCGACCTCGTTCTTCTGCATCTCCATGCCGAAAATCAGCCCCGTGCCGCGCACGTCGACGATATACGCCGGGTATTTTTTCCGCAAATCCTCCAACTTCTGTTTGAAGTGCGTGCCAACTGCTTTGACACGGCTCAAAAACGCGTCATCCGCAATCACATCCAGCACGACATTTGCCGCCGCACACGCGAGCGGGTTCCCACCGAACGTTGATCCATGATCGCCCGCATGAAATGCCGCAGCAACCTTCTCCGTGACGATAAATGCACCGATGGGAACGCCGCCCGCAAGCCCCTTTGCAAGCGTCACAATATCCGGCGTGACACCATACATTTCGTATGCGTAGAAAGTCCCCGTACGCCCCATCCCCGTCTGGATCTCATCAAAGATCAAGAGCGCATCGTACTGATCGCAGAGTGCCCGCACCTGCTGCAAATATCCATCCGCAGGCGTACGGACACCGCCCTCGCCCTGAATCGGCTCAAGCATCACGGCTGCCGTATTCTCGTTCATCCGCGCTTCGAGTGCCGCAATATCGTTGTACGGCACATAGTCAAAGCCCTGCGGCAGCGGCTCGAAGCCCTTGTGAAACTTCTCCTGCCCCGTTGCCGTCAGCGTGGCGAGCGTGCGTCCGTGAAAGCTGCCAAGTGCCGTGATGATCTGCGATTTTTCGGAGCGGATCGTATGCGCGTACTTGCGCGCAGCCTTGATTGCCCCCTCGTTTGCCTCAGCCCCCGAGTTCCCGAAGAAGACCTTGCCTCCTCCCGTCAGCTCGGACAGCTTTGCCGCCGCATCCGCCTGCGGCTCGGTGTAGTAGAGATTTGAAACGTGGATGAGCCGTCTTGCCTGATCGGCAATCGCATTCACAAGCGGCGCATAGTTATGCCCGAGCACATTCACAGCAATGCCGCCGAGTGCATCGAGATATTTTCGCCCATTCAAATCCCATACATACGAGCCGTCCCCGTGGTCGAGGACAATCGGATAACGCGAGAAAACAGGCAGATAACTCTCTGTGTCTCTTGCGATAATCTCACTTTCGTTCTTCATCATCGCTCCTGTCTACGGAAGCACCATTGTTCCGATACCGCGTGAGGTAAATATCTCCAAGATGATCGAATGTGCGAGACGCCCATCGATGATGTGAGCCTTGTTCGCACCCGCCTCAAGTGCGCGGAGACACGCCTCCACCTTTGGAATCATGCCGCCCTCAATCACGCCGCTGCGGATATACTCCTTTGCCTCGCTCATGCGCAGCTGGGAGATCAGGCTGCCCTTATCCGAAAAATCCTTGTAAACCCCTTCGACATCCGTAAGGAGCAGCATTTTCTCCGCCCGCAGTGCTCCCGCAATCTCGGCGGCAACATAATCCGCATTGATATTGTAGCTCTCCGCATCCGCCCCCATACCGATGGGAGCGACAACGGGGACATACCCCTGATCGAGGAGATCTGCGATAATGCCCGTGTCGATCTCCATGACCTCGCCGACATAACCGATATCAACCTGATGCGCCGTATCGTTTTCATACACGGTGGCGAGCTTCTTCCGCGCCTTGATCAGCCCCGCGTCCTTCCCACTGAGTCCGACCGCGCGCACGCCGCGCAGATTGAGCAGCCCCACGATCTCAGAGTTCAGCTTGCCGTCCAAGACCATCTCGGCAATCTCCACCGTTTCCTCATCCGTTACGCGAAGCCCTGAAACGAATGTAGATTCCTTGCCGACCTTTTTGAGAAAGCCCGTGATCTCAGGCCCCCCTCCATGCACGAGAATCGGGCGAATTCCAACGAACTTCATCAGTGCCACATCGCGCATGACATTTTCCTTGAGTTCGTCGTTAATCATTGCATTGCCGCCGTATTTGATGACGACGGTCTTTCCGTAGAACTCCTGGATGTAGGGAAGCGCATCTACGAGAATCTCCGCCTTGTCCTGATCGGAGTACATCGAATCCCTCCTTTCAGGTATGATACTCACCGTTGATCTTTACGTATTCGTAGGAGAAGTCACAAGTCCAGACCTTTGCCTCGGAATCTCCGTCTTTCAAATCGACCTCGACAACAATATCATGCGCCGTCATCACCGCACGCAGAGCATCTTCGTCATAGGACACCCCCACACCATCTGCATAGACGGGAATACCGCCAAACTGCACCGTCGTATGGTTCGGATCCATTGGTACGCCCGCATAGCCGACCGCACAGATCACGCGCCCCCAGTTCGGATCTTCGCCGAAGAACGCCGTCTTGACGAGTGGACTGTTCGCAACGCTCATGCCGACCGTCTTCGCATCGGTAAATGATTTTGCGCCCTTCACATGAACGGTGATGAACTTCGTTGCACCCTCACCGTCTGCCGCAATCTTCTCCGAAATCCCCTGACAGAGCGCGAGAAGCGTTTCCTTGAATGCTTCATAGTCGGCGTTCTTCTCCGTGATCTTCGGGTTTCCTGCAGCGCCGTTGGCCAGTACGATCGCCATATCATTCGTACTCATATCACCGTCAATCGAAATCATATTGAGGCTGTGCTCTATGACCTCGGAAAGCGCCTCCTGCAGGAGCATGCCGTCGATATCCGCATCCGTCGTGATGAAGCAGAGCACCGTCGCCATATCGGGCCGTATCATACCGGAACCTTTGGCAATGATGCCGAAGCGGACTTCCTTGCCGCCGATCATGACCGAGGTCGCCCCCGCCTTGGAATAGGTATCCGTCGTGATGATCGCGTTGCCCGCATCCACACTTCCATCCACGGAAAGATTCTTCACTGCTGCATGGATTCCCTGCTCCACCTTATCCATCGGCAGGAGCTGACCGATGATGCCCGTCGAGCCGACAATGACATCCTGTGCGGAGCAGCCGAGCGCATCCGCCGCAATCCGCTGCATGGCTGCGGCATCCGCTTCGCCCTGCGCACCCGTACAGGCATTTGCACAGCCCGCATTTGCAACGATGGCATGTGCCTTATGCGTCACAACGACTTCCTTGGAGACATGCACAGGTGCTGCCGCGACAGCATTCTTCGTAAATGTTCCCGCAACGGCGGCTTCCTTCTCCGTATAGATTACGGCTACATCGAGATTTCCGCTCTTTTTGATGCCCGCCTTGACACCGGCAGCCTGAAAGCCTTTCGGGAACGTAACCCCTGCTTTTGCATTTGCTTCACTAAACATGATTTTCCTCCATTTTCTCACGGATACATGGGCACGAGATCAAGTCCCATGCGCTCACTCAACCCGAATGCAATATTCATATTTTGAATCGCCTGTCCTGCCGCTCCTTTGACGAGATTGTCAATCGTGGAGAAGACGATGACGCGATGCGTGCGCGGGTCGATGTGCCATGCAATATCACAGTAGTTTGTACCGCGCACATACTTCGTTGCCGGATATGCACCGCGCCCACGCAGACGGATAAAGAACTCCCCCGCATACAGCTCCTCGAACGCAGCATCAACCTGCTCGGGAGCAACGTCTTCACGCAGATCTGCGTAGCAAGTCGCCAGAATGCCGCGTGAGATCGGTGCGAGGTGCGGCGTAAAGTTGATGGTGACAGGCGTACCTCCCATGTCACAAAGAGCCTGTTCGATCTCCGGTGTATGTCGGTGCGCTACTGCACCATACGCCGTAAAGCTGTCATAGAACTCGGGGTAATGCGTACTCTCCTTCGGAGAACGTCCCGCTCCCGATACGCCGGACACCGCATCGACCAGAATGCTGTCCACTCGCACAAGATGCGTTTTCACAAGCGGCGCGAGGGCTAAAATACTTGCCGTTGTGTAGCAGCCCGCATTTCCTATGATACGCGCCTGTTTCACCTGTGCACGATAAAGCTCCGCAAGACCGTAAGCGCGATCTGCATTCGGATCCGTATGCTTCACATGATACCATTCCTCATAGATGGCTGTATCTGTAAACCGATAGTCCGCCCCTAAATCAATGATGCGTACGGGAAGATCCGAAACCGTCTGTGCAATCTTCATTGCGTGACCATGCGGAAGTGCGATAAAGATGACATCGCTGTCCTCGGCAATATGGCGAACATTTTCCATGGATTCGAGTTCACTGTCATAAATATTCATCAAATGTGGATAAAGCGAAGATATGCTCTTTCCCGTATGACGCTCCGAGGTCATATATGTAATCTCGACCTGCGGATGTCCATGCAGCAAGCGAATCAGCTCTTCTCCCGCATAGCCGGACGCTCCGATAATACTTGCCTTCATTTCATCCCCTCCATTTCATCTCCGAAAAGATTTTATAAATATACACCTATATTGCATATTTTTCAAGTATTTTCTCAAAAAATTTACCGATTTCACAGCCATTTTTGAGATGAACTATGAAATCGGCAAAAATCATCGTTTGGAAGCTGGGCGCTCCCTGCGGCGCAGAACGCGCGCCCCCTTCGTATCGAAGCGCAAATGCAGCGGACGTGCCTCAACCTCATGTGCGCGGAACGCCGCCTGCATGGCAGCAGCCACATCCTCCGTACACTTTCGATGCTCCGGGACAAAGGCGATGAGGCATGGTCCCGCACCGCTGAGCGCAGCACCATAAGCCCCTGCCTTCTTTGCTGCGGCAAACACATCGAACATCCCCGGAATCAGCGGGGCGCGATAGTTTTGATGGAGCGCATCTGCAAAGGCATTTTCAAGATGCTGCTCCGAACCGCGCGCAAGCGCAGCAACCATCATCGCTGCATGACTGATGTTGTATACGGCATCCTTCATCGGCACCTCGACGGGCAGCACCTCTCTGGCAGACTTTGTCGAGAGGTAGAAGTCCGGTACCATGACGACGAAGCGCATAAAAATACGCGGCAAAAACGAAAAACATTCCACATGACCGTTTGTCACCGTATTCACCGTAAATCCACCGTAGATCGCAGGTGCAACGTTATCTGGGTGCCCCTCAATATCCGTCGCAAGCTGCAGGAGATCATCGCGGCTGAACGGATTGTCCAGAAGGGCATTTGCCGCCGTCAGTCCCGCAACAATCGCCGTCGCACTGCTGCCAAGCCCGCGCGAAAGCGGAATTCGATTACTCATGCGGATCTTTGCGCCTCGAAATTCATCCGTGCGCTCCGCACGCTGCAAAAGGTACTGAATGGATTTCCACACAATGTTGCGCTCATCCGATGGAATGTACGCCGCCCCCTCGCCGCGCGCAGAGATATGAAGCCCCGGCTCATGCGTAAGGACGAGTGTCATCTCATTGTAGAGTGTACAGGCAATCCCGAGGGCATCAAAACCGGGACCGAGATTCGCACTGGTCGCAGGAACCCGAACCCGTACCGATCGCTCATTCATAGCCAATCCTCCTGCCCGTCTGCAACGCGGATCAGGCTGCGCACCTCGCGTACGACAGGCAGTGCACGCAGAGCCTCCGCGGCAGCGGAGGCGGCCGCATGCGTCACGACATGGGTCACAGCGACGATCTCCGCATCGCCCTCCTCCGTCCAACGCGCCTGAATCACAGACTTGAGACTGACCTCTGCCCGTCCGAACGTCATGGCAATCTCACCGAGTACGCCCGGCTCATCTGCAACAACAAGGCGCAGATAGTAGGAGGATCTTGTCTTTTCCACAGGGCAGAGCTTCTTCTTTTCCCCAATCCGGTACTTCATCCTGCCCGTCGTGCCGGACACAATGTCGCGTGCGATCTCGATGATATCCGCGACCACCGCAGATGCCGTCGGCAGAGAGCCCGCACCGCGTCCGTAGAACATCGCGTCACCGATCACATTGCCGCGCACAAAAATCGCATTGAACACACCGTTCACTGAGGCAAGTGGATGCGTTTTCGGGAGAAATACGGGATGAACACGGACATCAATGCCCTCCTCCGTATTACGTCCGACTGCAAGGAGTTTGATGACATAGCCGAGATTCAGACCGTATTCGATGTCATCCTCCGTGATGTGCGAGATGCCTTCGACGGAAACATCTTCGAATCCGATTACCGTATCGAAGGCAAGTGATGCAAGAATCGCCGCCTTGCGTGCTGCATCGAGACCATCCACATCTGCCGATGGGTTTGCTTCCGCGTAGCCCTTTTCCTGCGCACGGCGCAGAACGGCATCGTAGCTGACGTGTTTCTCTGTCATCTTCGTCAGCATATAGTTCGTCGTGCCGTTGACAACTCCCATGATCTCCGAAATGCTGTTCGCCGTCAAGCATTCCTTCAGCGGCTTGATGATGGGAATACCGCCGCCCACACTTGCCTCATAGAGGAAATCAACATTGTTTTGATCCGCAGCGGCATAGAGTTCGGCGAGATGTTCCGCAATCACATCTTTATTCGCTGTAACAACGTGCTTGCCCGCCGCCATCGCACGCAGCATATAGTCCTTTGCGGGGGAAATCCCGCCCATCACCTCGACGACAACGGAGATTTCTTCGTCATTCAGAATTTCATCGAAATTATCCGTTAAGGCAATCCCCTCGGCTTCTGGACGATGCTTTTTCGCATCACGCACAAGAATCTTCTTGATCTCAATATGTGCCCCGCTGCGCCCCGTGATTGTATGCGCATTCATCGCAAGCGTACGTACAACGCCCGAACCGACCGTTCCCGCCCCGAGAAGTGCTATCTGAATCGTATTCACCGAATTTTATCCCCCATTTCAAGCCTGCCCGATCACTTCAAGTTTCTGCACGCCATCGACCACATCCACTCTCTCAAGGAGCGTCTGCAGGTCATTGTGCAGGTTTGCCGTCTCAAGCGAGATGTGCACCGTTGCCGCCCCGCGCGCGGGAAGCCCCTGATTGATCGTCATGACGTTGCCGCCCTCCTCGGCAATGACCTTGAGAACTGCCTGCAAGGTGCCGCTCCGATGGCTGATCAAAAGTGCAAGCGTAACAATCTTATCGCGCGTCGCCTCAAAGAACGAATACACGTAATCCTTATACTTGTAATATGCACTGCGGCTGAGATTCGCCTTGGCAACCGCCTCATTGACGGTACGGACTTCGCCGCGGTTGATCATTTCCTTGGCAAGAATCGTCTTCTTGATCGCTTTCGGAAGAATCTCCTCCCGCACGAGATAGACACCCGTCATGTCAATTTTCATAGATTATTCCCCCGATGGATAGAAAGATTGTTATAATAGACGGTCAAATTATACCATAGATGAAGGCACGCGCCAAATGAAAGCTAGATTTTATTCTCCGTCCCATTCATCAGACGCTTGATATTCTCGCGATGGCGAACAATGACAAGGACAGCGGCGATCGCAGTAAACAGGAGATACTCCATCGGGTAGCCAAAGAGTGCTGCAAGAATGGGGGCAAGTCCCCCCGCCACCACAGAGCCGAGTGAAACATAGCGTGTCACATACACAATCGTAAACCAAAGGACAAAGAGCATGAAGGTCACGTCACCCATCAGCATACTCAGAACACCAAGCGATGTGGCAACCCCTTTTCCACCGTGAAAACGGAGAAAAAGCGAAAAACTGTGCCCAATGATGGCTAGGAGCCCACCTACAACAGCAGCAAGCGGAGTGCCGACAAGGGAAAGCCCGAGCATGACACCCGCCTGCCCTTTGAGACTGTCCGCAATAAAGACAGCAATGCCGGCACCCTTCCCGAGCGTACGCCACGCATTTGTCGCGCCGATGTTATGACTCCCGTGCTCCCGCAGATCCGTGTGCCAAAAGAGTTTTCCAAGAATCAGCCCACTCGGGATGGAACCGATCAAATAGGCTGCAGCCGCCGTGATAATATATTCCACGCTCATTCCTCCTCCTTGCGCGCACGCACAACAAGACGAAGCGGCGTCCCTTCGAAGCCAAAGCTTTCGCGCAGACGGTTCTCGATGAAGCGCAGATAGGAGAAGTGCATGAGCTCCGGATCATTGACAAAGATGATAAACGTCGGCGGTACGATTCCCACCTGTGTAACGAAGAGAATCTTGAGCTGTTTGCCCTTCTTTGTCGGCGGTGGATTGACCGAGACCGCGTCACGGATCAGCTCGTTGAGTACGCTCGTCTTGATGCGCATGGACTGCTGCTCCGCGACATATTTGACCAGCTCCGTTACACGCTCGACGCGTTGCCCCGTAAGTGCAGACGTATAGAGTACAGGCGCGTATTGGAGAAAGCCAAGTTTATCCCGCAGCTCATCCGTGAACCGCAGCGTCGATTTATCGTTCTTTTCGGGAAAAATATCCCATTTGTTGACGACAATGATAACACCCTTGCCGGATTCGTGGACGTAGCCCGCGATCTTCGTATCCTGTTCCAGAATGCCTTCTGCGGCATTGATGACCATGAGGACGACGCCCGCACGGTCGATGGCACGCAGCGAACGCATGACACTGTAACGCTCAACAGGAAGGGTAATCTTCCCTTTGCGGCGCATCCCCGCCGTATCGATGAGGAGATATTTCGCGCCGTCCCGCGTGAAGTGTGTATCAATCGCATCCCGGGTCGTTCCAGGTACATCGCTGACAATGACACGCTCCTCCCCCAGAAGACGATTTACGAGCGAGGATTTTCCGACATTCGGACGCCCGACAACGGCAATCGCAATCTCATCGGACTCGATGCCATCTCCCAGATCCTCCGGAAATGCCGCCACAACCGCATCCAGCAGATCACCGAGATTCATCGCATTCGAAGCGGAAATCGGGATCGGATCTCCGAGACCGAGCGCATAGAAATCATAGATCAGTGCCTCGCGCTCAAAGCTGTCGATCTTGTTAACGGCAAGGATCACAGGCTTTTTCGTCCGCCGCAGAATACGTCCCACCTCCTCATCGGAGGTGGTCAGCCCCGCACGCCCATCGACAAGGAAGAGAATGACATCCGCTTCCTCCATTGCAAGTTCAGCCTGACTGCGCATGGAGCGAAGGATATGATCACTCTCGTCGAACTCAATCCCCCCCGTGTCAATGATGGTAAACTCATGGTTCAGCCACTCCGCATCCATATAGATGCGGTCACGTGTCACACCTGGCATATCATCGACAATGGAAACGCGCTTCTTGCCTATCTGATTGAACAGCGTCGACTTTCCGACATTGGGTCGCCCGACGACTGCTACGATGGGCTTGCTCATCGCTTCTCTCCTCTCCTTCTACCTGTTCAGTGCTGCGACAGACTGCGTATAGCCCGCATTGCTCTGCCATGTATATCCGCCGTTTGGGCGTTCACGGTGGTACCCGCTCCACGCAGCGAGTGCCTCCCGATAGTCGCGCCCCGTTGCTACCGGCTCAATCCGGATGGTGGGAAACGATGTCCGCATATCTTCAAGAGAGACATCATCCAAAAATACATCCTCCCCCTCACGCAGCGCAGAGGCAGGAATCAGCACGCCCTCTACGGGGGCATCAAGCGTACGCAGCGCCTCGGTTATATCATGCCCCGTAAGAAGTCCCGAAACATTGACGGTTTCTCCAAAATGCTCATTGACAACGGGCAGCACATGGATCCGCCGACCATCGGGATCAATCTCACGTGCGAGCTGCTCCATCACGGGGGCAACAGCCGTCCCACTGACAACAGCAAGCTGCGTATCGTCGTTTTCATCCTCGATGGAATCACCAACCGACATCCAATCCTCGATAAAATTGCGCGTTAGTCCGATCCCATTGTCCAACTGAGGGAATCCATCGTACATCTCTGCGGGCGGAACTTCACGTCCCGCAAGGAAGTAAAACTCATCAGCCAAATAGATGAAGGTGCGGCCTTCCTCCGCACGGATCTGCTGCTGCCACGCTTCCACCTGATCGATTACACGCATGGCACCCGCACGGTCAAACTGCACAAGAGGAAAGGGATCCGTACGGTGTTTTGTAAGCCCTACAGGGACAATCGCGAGTGAGAGTGCATGGGGACGCCGCGCCGTAACATCACGGATCGTGCGCTCAAGCTCCTCGCCGTCGTTCAGTCCGTAGCAGAGGACAACCTGCGTATGGTAGTCTGCACCTGCGTTTTCAAGCTTTTCCAGCTGTCCAAGAATGTCCGCAGCCCCCTTATAGCGCAAAATCTCGGCACGAAGTGCAGGATTTGTGCACTGGACAGAAACATAGAGCGGCGAAAGATGAAAGCGCGCGATGCGCGAGAAGTCCGCTGCGCCCATATTCGTGAGCGTCACAAAATTGCCATAGAGAAAGGAAAGGCGGTAGTCATCATCCTTGATGGAAAGGCTGTGGCGCATATCCGGCGCAATCATATCGACAAAGCAGAAATAGCAGTGGTTGGCGCACGAACGAATCCCGTCAAAGACGGCATGCTCGAACTCCACGCCAAAGTCCTCGTCATAGTCCTTGTCGAATGCAATGAGTTCCTGCTCGCCGTTCGCATGTTCCACAAGGAGTTCGATCTCCTCATCCGCCATTGCAAAGCTGAAATCGATGATGTCGCGCAGAGGCATATCGTTGACCCGGAGAATCTTATCCCCCGGCACAAGCTCCAGTTCTTCGGCAATACTGCCCTCCAAGACACGCAGAATAATGCCCGGATACGTTTTTGTCATAGCCCCTCCTTCCTCAAGGAATCGTCAAGATAAGCGATTATAACATATTCCCACAGCGCTTACAATGATGAGGAGGCACAAGATGCGCTTGCGCCACACAGCGGAATACATCTTTACAAAACATAGTATTTCATGTAAACTGAAAATAAAGGAATCGCTGATAAAATGAAGTCCGTCAGATTGGCGTAGATTTTTTCGTCCGAACAAGGAGGCAAACCGGACGCATAGTAAGGGCTATGTGGAGGATTTGTCGACGAAGTGCGGGCAAAAAAGATACGCTAAGATGGCGTGGCTGAATTTATCAGTGCTTCCTAAATTTGGGAATCTGTTGCTTTTAAGGAAATGCAGCAATACTGAGCACATGGGAAACGAGGGGAAAAATGCTACGACTACCTGTCTCAAAATTACAGGACGGCATGGTGCTGGGACAGAGTTTGTTCAACACAGCAGGAGGAAGTTATCTCGTCAAGGGGCAGCCGGTTACGATTGATTACATTCGCCGCATGCACCAGCTCGGTATCCAGTCGGTTACAGTGACCTCCATGGATCCAAACCACAAGCTTCCTCCGCCGCCGGATGTAATTGAAGAGAAGACACGCGTCAATGCGATCGGTGCCGTGTATAATACATTTCAGTCCATTGAGGAAAATGGAACGCTGGATATACCTGCATTGCAAAAGGTGACCGACTCTATCGTCTTTGATCTTTTTGATCATCACGAGAATCTCGTCCAACTAACGGATATTCGTACGCACGACGCCTATACATTTGCACACAGTGTCAATGTTGCCGTACTCTCCGCCATGATGGGCATGCTCTGTCATCTGTCCAAGGAGGATCTCTCGCTCATCACCCTTGGAGGACTGCTGCACGATCTTGGGAAAATCGACGTACACACGGACATCCTCAACAAAAATCGCAGCCTGAGCAACAGCGAATTCGACATTATGAAGAAACATCCGGCGGATGGAGCACGGCGGATCTTGAAGATCCCAGGCCTGCCAAAGGCAAGCATTCTTGCAGCGATCGCGGGACAGCATCATGAGCACATTGATGGAACAGGGTATCCGCGCGGGCTCAAGGGCAATGAGATGCACCGCTTTGCAAAGATTGCAGCGATTGCCGATGTCTATGATGCGCTGACGAGTGAACGCCCCTACAAGAAGGCGTATATGCCAAACATCGCCTACAATATTATGCACAACATCAATAAGGGGCAATTCGATCCCGATCTTCTAAAGCTATTCTTCAACAACGTTTCACTCTATCCGGAGGGAGCGGTGCTCAAGACCACATTTGGCTTTGCCGTCGTCAAGGAAAGCAAATTTGGACGCACGACAACGCCCATTATCATCCTCTTTGCCGATGTAAACGGAAAACTGCTGAATGAACGCACTGAGATCGATCTCTCCGAGGAAAAAGACGGGGCAGCATCCATACAGGTAGTACCAACGGGCAACGATCTCTACCACTTCATCCATGAACTCGGTGTAGATCCCTCCTACTATCTACAGAAAGCACGCGAAAAAGAAAAAGCAGCAGAAAAGGAAAAGGCTGCTGCAGACAATCCAGCAGCGCGGCGCAAGCGCAGGTGAACAGACCGCTCTGCATAAAAAAACCGGACAGTCTGTCCGGTTTTTTTATTGTATCGCCAATATTTTTTCTGCCATTTCTTCGACCGACATACAGTCTCCCACCGGATATCCGGCAGCCTCCAATTTTTTTCCAAGCGTGAGCAAATGCGGTGCTGCGAGGGCGGCCTGCATGAGAAGATCATCTCGCTGAAAGAGTATGCGCGGCGCACCCTCACCAATAACGTGTCCATTCGCTAGGATGACCAAGTGTTCCGCCACGCGCAGGATATCCTCCATGCTGTGCGAGACAAGAATAATGCTGACGTTTCGCTCCTGATGCAGCATCGTGAGCATGGAGAGCAGTGCCTCTCGTCCGCGCGGGTCAAGCCCCGCCGCCGGTTCATCGAGTACGAGATAGCGCGGTGCAAGAGCAAGGACACCAGCAATAGCAACCCGCCTGCGCTCCCCACCTGAAAGTGCAAAGGGGGATCGACTGCGATAGGTATTCGGCAGATGAACAAGTTCCATCGCCTCCCGCACACGGGTCTCGACCTCGGAATCCGTTACCCCCTGATTGCGTGGACCAAAGGCAATATCCTCATAGACCGTTTCTTCAAAGAGTTGATGTTCGGGATATTGAAAGACCATTCCAACGCGGAAGCGCGCCGCCCGTGCCGCCTCTTTTTCCTTCCTGTTTTTGCCATGAAGGCTGACCCCATCCACGAGAACCCGTCCAGCTGTCGGCGTGAGAAGACCGCCGATCAGCTGCATGAGCGTCGATTTGCCCGCCCCCGTCTCGCCTGCAATCGCCGTAAAGGCTCCCTCTGCAATCGTCAACGAAACATCGTGCAGCGCCGTGTGTGAGAGAGGCGTATTCTCCATGTATGTGTAAGAAAGAGATTCTATCTGGATAGACACTGCAGCAGCTCCTCATCTGTCAAAATATCCTGTGGGAGATCGCGGCCGCGACTGCGGAGACGCTCCGCAAGATCGGCGGCAAGCGGTACATCCAGCCCCAGTGCACGTACGCGTTCCGGTTGGGCGAAGATCTCATGTGGCGTGCCGTCCATGACAATTTTCCCTGCGTCCATGAGCACGATACGGTCTGCTGCAATCGCCTCTTCCATGAAATGTGTGATATAGACAATCGTCATGCCCTGATCCTCATGCAGCATTTTGACAGCACTCAGAACATCCGCTCTGCCGCGCGGATCGAGCATTGCTGTCGGCTCGTCAAGGACAAGACAACGCGTCTGCATGGCAATCGCACCTGCAATGGCAATGCGTTGTTTTTGCCCTCCCGAGAGGAGATGGGGCGCTGCCTGTGCATACGATTTCATACCGACAAGTGCGAGTGCATCCTGCACGCGTTTGCGGATCTCCGCAGGCGGCACACCGAGATTTTCCGGCCCAAAGGCAACATCATCTGCCACAACCGCCGCGATGATCTGATTGTCTGGATTTTGGAACACCATGCTAACATCCTGCCGAATGTCGAATTGTCGCGCCTCATCCCTCGTATCCCACCCGTGCACAAGACAAGTGCCCTCCGTCGGGAGCAGGAGGGCATTCAAGTGGCGTGCGAGGGTCGATTTCCCCGAGCCATTCGCACCAAGTATCGCCACGAATTCCCCTGCGGCGATGGAGAGACTGACACCACACAGAGCCTCGTGCCCCTCTCCTTCCCCAGTCTGATAGACATGTGTGACGTTTTCGAGTGCAAAGAAAATATCCGCCTGTTTCATTTCAATCATCTCACTAACTTTTCACGCGTGCCTTGAGCTGCACACGGAATGTCGTCCCCTTGCCCGTTTCACTCTCCACCGAAATCGTTCCTCCATGTGCTTCTACAAACTCACGTGCAATGGCAAGCCCCAGCCCATTCCCACCCATGCGGCGAGAACGCACCTTGTCCACACGGTAAAAGCGATCAAAAATACGCTCCTGATGTTCCGGTGCAATGCCAATGCCGGTATCAGAAACAGAGAGCTGTACGGCTCCCTTGTCCTCTTGAATGCGAACGGTGACCTTCCCCTTGTCCTGTGTGTATTTGACGGCATTATCGACCAGGATGAGGATCAACTGGCGTATTTTTTGCTCGTCGGCGTAGATCTCTGCACGCTTTGGCAGATCTTCTGCGATGACAATTCCCTTTTTTTCTGCAAAGGGTCGCATGATACGCACCGTCTGCTGTGCAGCAGCAACGAGATCCATACGTACGGGTTTCAGCTGGTTTGCCTTTCCATCGGTACGCGCCACGGTAAGAAGGTCGCTGACGAGCTTTGTCATCTTCTTTACCTCATCGCGCACATCCTCGATGACCTGTTTCAAAAAGGGAGACGTAATCGACGGGTCACTGCGCAGGAGATCGGCGGAGGCGAGAACAACGGCAAGCGGAGTGCGCAGCTCATGGGAAGCATCTGCGGCAAACTGCCGCTGCTTTTCATAAGCCTCGCGCACGGGCTTCATCGCACCGCCGGAGAGTACATAGCCGACAGCGGCGGCAAAGATAAGCGCCATCCCTCCAAGAATAGCAAGCGCCCATGTCGCCTTTTCCATGCCGTTATACATTGCGGTGACATCCTTGCCGACGTAGACGGTCTGCGTCGGCAGCGGAGGACTGAAAACCGGCTGCGCAGTCATCATCACCTTCGTCGGCATACCGCGCTCATTCGTCTTCGTAAAGACGCGCACCTCTCCATCGGGGGCATCCCAGCCCCCCACAAGATCGAGCACAAAGGACTCGATGCGGAAAGATGCGCGTGAAAAACTGACGAGGCGCCCCTGCGCGTCAAAGACATAGTAAAAAAGGCGATCATTCGTACTGCGGTACAGCTGGTTCTCATCCACATCCATTCCTGCATGGAGAATCGCATAAACCTGCGACTCTGCCACACTGTCTGCCGTATCCAGTAGTTCACGTGCCTGCTCGGATGTAATCGCCCACTCCATCGTCTTGTGCATGGCAAACAGGAGGACAATGACAAGTCCTCCCATCACAAGCGCATAACGAAGCATGAGGCGCAGACGACTGCGCCCAAATACATTTTGCTCGTTCAACGCGATGTCTCCAGTTTGTATCCGACGCCGCGTATTGTCTTAATGGCATCGCCCTCCCCTGCTGCATCCAGCTTCTTGCGCAGCATCTTCATATAGGAGTCAATATTGTTGGAGCTGACCTCCGCTTCAAGCCCCCATATACGATCGAGGATGATATCACGCGGTACAACGATGCCGATGTTCTGCGCAAGGAGATCAAAAAGCTGGAACTCGCGCGGGGAGAGCTGGATCATTTTGCCATTCTTCTCAAGGATATTTGCCGTTCGGTTCAGCTTGAACCCACCGATTTCGTCCACCTCATGCTGAATGCGCTGCGTTGCCCGCCGACCAAGTGCGCGCAGACGCGCAAGCAGTTCCGAGAACTCAAACGGTTTGATGAGATAATCGTCCGCCCCCGCATCGAGCCCCGTGACACGATCCTCCACCGAGTCCCGCGCCGTCAGCATGAGGATCGCGCGGTCATAGCCATTGCGGCGTAGACGCGCACATGCTTCGACTCCCGTCTCCCCCGGCATCATCCAGTCGAGTATCAGAATATCGTATTCCGTATATGTGGCATACTCGTAGATATCACTGCCGTCCGTGACCCATTCAACCGTGATGTCATTCTGTTCCAACATATATTGGATGAGTTTTCCAAGGCGCAGATCATCTTCTGCCAGAAGCACGCGCATACTACCATCTCCCACAGATTGTATCCGATCTTTTCTGGAGAAGTATACAAAAACGAGGTGAAAGATAGCTGAAAGCTGGTCGAATCCCCTACGGACATCTCCCCTCTGCATGGAGTTTTCTGCAGAGCATCAGCGCATGGTGCGATGCTCTGCGGC